>Ga0209165_10000301_pt1 | contig 18479 bp, 16 predicted proteins | sample tdAd001_FD_187122 | JGI IMG/M metagenome (GOLD analysis project Ga0209165, IMG submission 187122) | Marine sediment microbial communities from the Atlantic coast under amendment with organic carbon and nitrate - tdAd00.1 (SPAdes)... | ecosystem: Environmental > Aquatic > Marine > Coastal >... | reverse complement strand
CGCAGGGGCTCACCTGGATTTCCGTGGGCGGTCAGGGAGGGCGCGGTCGCGCACCCGGCACGGTGGAAGAAGTCGGGCTGGACGGGTTGGTAACAACGTATATCGCCGGGCATACGGAAACGGCGAAGTCCATGTTGCGCCTTGCCGATGCCGGGCGGCTCGAGTTACACACGTTGCCGCAAGGTGAAATGATCCAGGTCATCGAGGCACAGGGACGTGGTGAGCAACACGTGCGCAGTCCGACCGGTACGGGTTCGTTCCTGGATCCACGGGTCGGTCGTGGTTCGCCGGTATCACCGGATGCGACCCTGCAATTCGCACACGCTGACGGCGATGACATTGTCTATACGTTGCCGGCAATCGATGTCGCATTGTTTAGTGCACCGTATGCCGACCGCAGCGGCAACATCTATTTTCAAAACGCGGCGACGATCACGGAGAATATCGAGGCGGCGCGCGCCGCACGCAGGAACGGTGGACTCGTACTCGTCTCGGTCGCCGGTCTGATCGACCACGACGAGACCGCAATCGGGTTGGCGGCAGACGAGGTTGATGCCGTCGTCGTCAATCCACGCAATGAGCAAACAGGGTCGGTGGCACAACACAGGCATTGGACAATGTTTACAGCCGGCGCGAACGTGGACGCGCGAGCAGCGGTCGAGCGACTCCGGTTCATCAACAAAACGCTGGGGATTACGCCGCGTCGCAGCCAGTTGGACCACGCGCTGGCGCGGCTCGGGGCACAGACCTTCGCTGACAATGTGCCAATCGGTGCCACGGTGAATATTGGTGTCGGTCTGGCCGAGGAAGTGTGCCATGTTCTCTACGCAAGTCGACTGCATGAACAGATCACATTTACGACCGAGTCCGGTCCCTTTGGTGGTCTACCGGCACCCGGCATTTTCTTCGGCGCGGCAATCAACCCACAGCGACTCGAATCCTCGGCCTGGATGTTTGATCATTATCGCAAGCATCTCGACGCGGCGATGCTTGGTTTCCTGCAGCTCGATTCGCGCGGTAACATCAATCTTTCCAATCGGGGACCACGCATGCTGGACTATGTCGGGCCGGGTGGTGCACCGAGCATTATCGAGTCGGCAAACACGGTGTTATTCATCGGCAAATGGATGCAGGGTGCAAAGGTCAGCATCGTTGGCGAGCGGCTGCGACTCGACAAACCCGGCAAGCCCAAACTACTTGAGCAGGTCGATGAAGTAACGTTCAGCGGTCGCGTGGGCCTGGAGCGTGGTAAGAAGGTCTTCTATGTCACCGATCTTGCCGTGCTGGAGTTGACGGACGCGGGGCTGACGCTGCGTGCCGTGATGCCGGGTATCGATATTGAACGTGATCTGCTCGCAAACAGCCTGGCCCGTATCGTCGTACCAGATGATCTCGTACCAACAACAGTGCCGGCATCCATCGTGACGGGTAACGGTTTCCAACTTGACTGGGCGGAGAACAACGTATGAACGGTGGTGAACACATTGCGCGTGTACTGAGTGCTCACGGCGTGGAGTTTCTATTCACACTGTGTGGGGGGCATATCTCGCCCATTCTCAAAGGTGCGAAAGACGCGGGCATCCGTGTCGTCGACGTGCGGCACGAAGCCACGGCAGTCTTTGCGGCCGATGCGGTGGCACGGCTCAGTGGCATACCGGGTGTGGCGGCAGTAACGGCAGGTCCGGGTGCCACCAATACGATAACGGCTGTGAAAAATGCGCAGCTTGCACAGTCGCCGGTGGTATTGCTCGGTGGTGCTGCGGCGACCGTGTTGAAAGGCCGTGGTGCACTGCAAGACATCGACCAGATGGCGTTGTTTAAACCACACGTAAAGTGGGCGCATGCGGTTACCCGGGTACGCGACCTCGCGCCGACTCTGATCAAAGCGTTTCAGATCGCAAGCAGCGGGGTGCCAGGCCCGGTGTTTGTGGAGTGTCCGGTCGATCTGCTGTACGACGAAGCCGTCATACGCGAGTGGTACGCGGCCAGCACGCCGAAGGGCAATTCGCTGCCCGACCGGGTGGTACGTGCTTATCTCAACTACCAGGCACGCCGCATATTCTCAGCAGCCGATACCGCCGCCGATGAAACGCCCGTCGCAGTGACATCGTTAACACCGCCCGCGAACCTCATTGCACGCGCCGCCAAACGCATCGCCAGGGCCAAGCGACCGCTACTCGTCGTTGGCAGCCAGGCACTGGTCGATGCCAGCCAGGCCGATGCTGTCGCGGCGGCCATTGAACAACTGGGCATACCGGTTTACCTGTCAGGTATGGCGCGCGGGCTGATGGGCAAAGCACACGCCTTGCATCATCGGCATCAACGACGCAAAGCGTTGCGCGAGGCTGACCTGGTCTTGCTTGCAGGTGTGCCGTCCGATTTCAGGCTGGACTATGGGCGCAATGTGCGGCGCAGTGCGTGCCTGATATCGGCGAACCGCAGCCGAGTCGACCTCAAACGCAACCGCCGTCCTGACATCGCGGTACTCGCGGATGCCGGACTTTTCTTGCGTGCACTAGCTGACAAGCTTAAACCGAACGTCAGCACAAATTGGCACGAGTGGCAGGAAACACTGCTCACACGCGATGGCGAACGCGAAGCCGAGATCGCTACAAATGCAGCAAAGTCCGGCGAGTTCATCAATCCAGTCACGCTGTGCAGAAGCATCGATGCCGGATTACCGGACAATAGTGTAATCGTCGCGGACGGTGGCGATTTCGTGGGCACGGCGTCGTATATCGTAAAACCCGGGAAACCGCTCAGCTGGCTGGATCCGGGTGTTTTTGGCACGTTGGGTTGTGGCGCCGGTTTCGCGCTCGGTGCGAGCCTGTGCCGGCCCGATCATGAAATCTGGGTCCTGTTCGGTGACGGCTCGGTGGGCTACGCGCTGGCCGAATTCGATACCTTCGTGCGGCACAATATCCCTGTCATTGCGGTCGTTGGCAATGATGCGGGCTGGACGCAGATCGCACGTGAACAAGTGAAGATGTTGCATGACGATGTCGGCACCGTGCTTTCGCGCAGCGACTATCACAAGGTTGCCGAGGCACTGGGCGGGCAGGGCGTATTGTTACGAGATACCGGTCAGACTGTCGTGTGTTTGCAGGAGGCACGGGACGCCGCCGGTAGCGGCGTACCGGTGCTACTCAACGCCTGGCTGGATCGCACCGATTTTCGTGAAGGCTCATTGTCGATGTAGGGGGCTGGCATACCATGGACTACGACTGGCTGATTATTGGTTCTGGGTTCGGCGGCAGCGTCTCCGCGCTGCGCCTGTCCGAAAAAGGCTACAAGGTTGGTGTCATCGAGGCCGGCCGACGCTTCGAAGACGAGGACTTCGCAAAGTCTACCTGGCAACTGAATCGCTTCCTCTGGGCGCCGCTCCTGGGCTTGCGCGGCATCTTGCGACTGACTCCGTTCAAGGATGTATTCGTCGCCAGCGGCGCCGGTGTTGGCGGCGGCAGCATTGTTTACGCCAACACCCTGTATCGCGCCAAGCAGGAGTTCTTTCAAAATTCGCAATGGGCCGGGCTTGCCAACTGGGAACAGGAGCTCGGGCAGCCGTACGCGACAGCCGAACGCATGCTCGGCGTCAACACGGTCCCGTTTGCCAGTCCCGGAGATAAGCTCCTGAAGGACTACGCTGCCAGCATCGGCACTCAAGAAACGTTTTGCAGAACACCGGTTGCCGTGTTCTTCGGCGAGCCGGGCAAAACAGTTGCAGATCCGTTCTTCGATGGCGAAGGTCCAGTGCGTACCGGTTGCATTAGCTGCGGAGCCTGCATGGTTGGCTGTCGCGTCGGCGCCAAGAACACATTGCTCAAGAACTACCTCTGGTTCGCAGAGAAAAATGGCGCCGAAGTGTTGCCAAATCGTAAGGTTGTCGACATTCGCCCAATAGGAGATTGCGATGGTCGCGACGGCTACGAAATTCGGACGCAATCCCCCGGCCTGTTTCGAGGCAAGCCGAAAATATTACGGGCGCAGGGGGTAGTCGTTGCGGCTGGAGCGTTGGGCACCAACCATCTGCTTGCAAACTGTAAGGATAGTGGCTCCTTGCACAACATCAGCGATCGGCTTGGACAGCTTGTGCGAACCAACAGCGAGTCGATACTTGCAGTTACGCTGCCCGATGACTCGCTCAAGACTTCGCAAAGTGTGGCAATCAGTTCGAGCATCCACACAGATGCGGATACCCATATCGAGGTCGTTACGTACGGTGAGAAAGGTGATTTCATGAACTTGCTGCTCACGCTAATCACGGGCGAGGGCACGCGCTGGACGCGCGTGTTCTTACTGTTGGGCAATGCCCTACGCCATCCAATCCAGTTTCTGCAAACCCTGTGGCCCGTGGGGTGGTCGAAAAAGACGATTGGTCTGCTGGTGATGCAGAGCCTCGATAACGCCATCACATTTCGCGCAAGAAAACGCTGGCTGCGTGGTGGTGTGCGGCTCAGCACCGAACAGGACACGGCGAAGCCAAACCCCACCTATATCGACGCTGGCAACAAGGCAGCCACCTGGATCGCGGAACACACGGGCGGCATTGCCCAAAGCAGTGTGCTCGAGGCTGTTGCAAATATTCCAATGACCGCGCACATTCTTGGTGGAGCCGCTATCGGCCGTGACACCGAGCATGGCGTCGTCGACAGCGAGCAGCGCGTATTCAACTATGAAAATCTTCTGATATGTGATGGCTCCGCAGTACCGGCCAATCCCGGTGTGAACCCATCGTTGACCATTGTCGCGATGACCGAACGAGCCATGTCAAAAATTCCAGCGAGAGGCGAGTCCAATGGTTGCCAATAGCGAATTGACCCAATCAACCCAATCAAACGATACACTGGTCATTGAGCGCCTGCATCGAGTTTTCGCGGCGCAGCAAGAGTCGTTCCTCGGCGACGGCGAGCCCGATCTAAAGACACGCAGAGATCGCATCGATCGCGTCATCGCGATGACGCTGAAGAATGCGGACAAATTCACGGAGGCCACGCATGCAGACTACGGCTCTCGCGACCCAGAGCTCGGCAAGGCAATTGATGTCGTCAGCCTGATCGACGGTCTTAAAGCGGACCGCAAAACGACCGCGGGATTCATGCGCGGCGAGCGACGCGCGTCGTCGTTCCCACTAGGACTGCTGGGCGGTCGATCGAGGGTTCACTATGAACCGCTTGGCGTGATCGGCAACATTTCACCGTGGAACTTCCCAATTCAGCTGTCGTTCTCCATGCTCGGCGCCGCCTTCGGTGCTGGCAACCGCGTGATCATCAAGCCGTCAGATCAGACTCCGCTAACATCGACGGCGATCGCCGAGGCGATTGCCGAGTACTTTGACGATATCGAACTCGCGGCATTCGCGGGCGGCCTCGATCTTGCTGTTGAATTTCCGAAGCTGCCATTTGATCACCTGATGTTCACAGGGTCGCCGACGCTGGCCAAAATCGTGTGCGCCGAAGCCGCGAAGAACCTGACCCCGGTAACGCTCGAGCTCGGTGGCAAGTCCCCCGTAATCGTAAGCCGCACGGCAGACATGGCCGAGGCGGCGAGCCGCATTATGTGGGGCAAGTGCCTGAACGGCGGCCAGGTGTGCCTGGCCCCGGATTTCGGCTTTGTTCCGGCGGGCGACGAGTCAGCATTCATTGAGGCGGCCGGTAAGGTAGTGAGCGACATGTTCCCGACGATGGTGAGCAACGATCAGTACGTCAACTTTGTAAACGAACGTCATTACCAGCGAGTCGCGGGCTACCTCGACGACGCTCGCGCGAAAGGCGCACAGGTCATCACGATTAATCCCGCCGACGAGGATTTTCCGGCGGCCACCCGCAAGATGCCGATAACGTTTGTTTTGAATGTTAGCGACGACATGGTCATTAGCCAGGAAGAAATTTTCGGGCCCGTTTTCCTGATCCGAACTTACACCGACTTCGCCGAGACCATCGACTACATTAACTCGCGGCCGAAACCTTTGGCACTGTATTACTTCGGTGACGATGAGAAGGAGTGGCAGACGGTGCTAACGCGGACGTCGTCAGGTGGCACAGTGCGCAACGATGTCATTGTGCATTTCATGCAGCACGGTCTGCCGTTCGGCGGCGTCGGCAATTCGGGCAGCGGACGCTATCATGGTATCGAAGGATTCAGACGCTTTTCCAACCCGCGTGGCGTCTATAAGCAGAGCAACATTGCGGCGAAAGCCATACGCCTGGCATTGAATTTCCCGATGAAAGGCCTGCACAGCAAGGTGATCAAGGCCAAGTTACGCTGACGGCTTCTCATGCATGCTCTCCCGGAACCATCCATGGTGAGGCATGTCATAATCGCTACGAGTATCTGGTTTCTTGCTCTCGCAAAGGTCGTGGTATGAATGTTCGTGTTGTGCTCGGCGCCATAGTAGCGGCCTCCCTCAACGGAGTGGTGCAAGCGCAGGGCGTTCCACCTCCGCCATCGGAGGAAGCCGCGAAGGCGACAGCGGCAGTTGCACCGCAGGCACGAACGTTCGGTGAGGTTGTGCCGATGTCCGAAGCGCTGCGGGCATCCATTACGAAGGTCGTCCTGATGCCGGGAGGAAGCCCGACCAACGAGGAGATCGACGGTAGCTACGAAAAGGGCACACATGGCCTTGCTGGTGGAATAGTCGCTGGATCGGGTGCAACAACGATTCACAAACAAGCGGGTCCCGTCGCCCTCAACATACCGATCCCTATCCTGCAGCTCCCCGCCATGCTTGCCGGCGGCATAGCGGGCGCAACGCAACGCGAGATTCAGGAATTTCGGGATGCGCTGACAGAGGAGCTGGAAGAGGCGTCGAGCCAGCAGATCGTCAATGAGAAAATCGCATCGGATGTGTATTTCGAGATACGCACAGCACCGAACCTGGAGCCACAGGTGTTTGCACGTGAAACACCGGTGCCCGATGACACCGACACGATTCTGTATGTTGGCGTCAGAGATCTGATTATCGACGTTGAGGGCAATGACGCAATCATCACGGCAACAGTCATCGCGACGATGCATCGCCTGAGAGACGAAACCGACGTTTACGAAACGATGATTCAATACCAGGATCGCGACACGCTAAGTAACTGGACTGAGAACGACAATGCTGTGTGGCGCGACTATGCCAACTTCGCACGACATTACGTCGGGCGTGAAATAGCGGCGCAGGTATTCGATTCGGCTGGCCTGGCGCATACCTTGCTGCCAACGAAGTCCAACAACGTGAGCGTGAGCAGGAAGAACAAATGGGAAGGCAGCAGCAAGTCGCTGAGCCCGACCCTGGCGTGGGAGCTGAATTTGCCTGGCGATGATGCGGATCCCGCGTGGGTTATCGGCATGGAAGAGTCAGATATCTACTACGACGTAGAGATCTACGATCTGCACCGGCCGGTGTATTCGGCGAAACAGATTCAGGATCCTGTTCACACCGTCGCGGCCCAACTGGAGCCGTGCCAAACTTATAGGTGGTCTGTGCGACCGTCGTACCACGTCGGCGGTGACATCAAGTACGGTCCATGGATGAGATCCGGTGTGAACAGTGGTAACGGCAACATAGGTGTCGAAGCGTCAGAGGCGCCAGCGTACCTGTACGATTTCGCCGAGCTTGAGGTTAAGTGCGGGAGTAAGTAATGCGACCACCTCAGCGCACGGCACGGAATCAGTCGAGCGTCAGTCGATAACCAACGTTCGAACCGGCACCACCCCAGACGATCGCCGCTCCATCAGTCACTACAAGGGATGCGCCAGATTGCGTGCCGACCGGATGCGCCGCAATGGGCGCCCAGGAATCCAGTACCTCATCGTAGCTTTGGCCGGCGGCGAAGTCCGTGTCCCAACTCAGCAGGCGGCCATCGAGCCAGGCCGCCTCCGGTGTCGCACGCGGATTGCAGGCATCGACAACACTGTCCCATCGCTGGTCCTGGTAATTGAGGCGACGCGCTTGCGAGGTCGGTGCCTCGTACCACTCACCGGTCGCCTGATCGTAATTCCAGGCATCCTCGGGCAGCCACACGAACATGTCGCTACCGGTCGAGACAACGCTGGCAGGTTCTGAGCCGCTGCTCCGCGCAGGGGCGTTTTGGTCAGTCAGGACTGACCAGACATCCGATACCGGGTCGTAAATGGCGCCATCAATCACGCTAGTCGCGCCGTCGCCACGACCGCCCCAGACGATCATCCGTTGACCGTCGAACACCGCGCTGTGACTGCCGCGGGCGGGTGGCGCGTTAATGCTGGACAAGGGTGACCAGGTATCGGATGCCGGATCGTAACGTGCACCATTGGCCAGCGGCGTCCTGTAGTCGCTACCCACCCCACCCCAGATGATAAGTTCCGATCCCGTCCAGATGGCGGTATGAAAGCGGCGCGCTGAAGGCGCCCCTTCGGTGCTCATTGGCTGCCAGGTATCGGTGACCGGATCATACCGACCGCCGGTATTCGTCGAGTACAAGCAACCGATGACAGAACACTGGCCTAGAACGCCACCCCACACAATCATTTCGGTCCCGGTCCAGGTCGCCGTGTGTTCCTCGCGCTCCCGCGGTGCGCCGACGGTTGAGACGCTGCTCCACGTGTCCAGCGCCGGATTGTAACGGCCGTTTTCTGTCAGGTACTGAAAATGGGGAAAGGTGGGACCTTCGCTGTTATACCCGCCCCACACGATCATCTCGTCGCCGGTCCAGACGGACGTGTGCCCGTCGCGTCCGGCGACGTTGGCCGGCGTCGCGATGGGCGTCCACGTTCCCACCGGTTGCAATTCTGTGCGGAACGACCAGTCCGAGGCGGTGCTGGCATTGCCCGCGGCGTCGGCAATATCGCTGCCCAGGCGGGCGGTGTATACCTCGTCAAAATCCAGCGGCAACGACGCCGTGAATATCGCCTTATTGGCATCGAACGACACAACGCCATCGACCAGCGAGCCGCTGCTGTCTTCGAGCGTGAACGTACCGGCAGGCTCGATGAGCTCATCGAATCGCGCCGTGATGGTGCCGTCTTGCGGGCCGCAGATACTGTCAGTGTTTGGTGACGATGTAACCAATGCCGGGGCTGTTACATCGGAGCTAATCCCTGGCGCATCGTCCTCTGTCGTAAATGACCACGACTGGCTGGTGCCCAGCGTATTACCCGAGTTGTCCGTGACGTCGGTCGTCAGCCGCGCGGTGTACGTCGTGAGGTAGCTAAGCGGCGCGTCGGCATTGAAATAGGCCCTGCGGGACCGCGCGGAGTAGACGACGGTGCCGACGACCAGTGCGCCTGACGAATTCTCAAGGGTGAGTGTTGTCGTGTTGATGGTCGATGCTTCCATGTTCTCGGAAAATTCAACACGCACGCCGGTTCCGGATATCGGGAATCCGCTCGATCCATCGGCAGGGGACATGGACAGGACGGTCGGTGCTGCGGTATCGGGTTCTTCACAGAACAACTTCCAGGCCCCGCCGCGGGCCTTATCTTCGTCGCTGTTGTCATAGACCGATGACACCGTATCTTTGAGAACCTGTATCCGCGCCTTGCACGCCTCCAGGTTATTGAATATCGGTTCATCTGGTCGAGGGCCCCAGGTATGTGACTCGCAACTGCCCCAATACCTGAGTCCCGTCAGGCCTTCGGTCTTGCGATACACGAAGCACTGCCGTATTTGTTGGGGTTCTTGTACGATCGGCGGCTTGCCACCACCACCACCACCACCGCACGCTACGAGTAATGTGAGCGCTGCGCAGAGTGCGATACTGAGCATTCCATTCTTATATTGCCGGGCCTGATCCATCAGCGTGGTCCTTACGAAGAAATCCGTGAGAGGCACCGTAAGGGAGGAGGCGTGTTCGCGCCGGATGGAAACCTGAGGTTTACGTGATGATTGCATGATCCCTGTAAAAACAGTGACTTACGATGAATCAGGCGGCGTGATAGGATCACTCGCATGTTCGATCAAGGGAATCTTCCATGCCTGAATTAACTCCGCTTGGTTGGTTTCACACCGCCTTAGGCACCGTCGCTCTTGTCAGCGGTGCCATGGCGCTTGTGAAGCACAAGGAAATCACATTGGAAACGCGGTCGGGGCTGATCTACCTGGTCGCTACTTTGATCACTGCGGGGACGGCCCTTGCCATTTTTCAACATGGCACATTCGGGCCGGGTCATGCACTGGCTGTCGCAACGCTTTTAGCGTTGGCTATTGGAACTGTCGCGTCGACAACGAAACTGTTTGGCAATATGTCTCGCTACGTGCGTGCGATCAGCTACTCGGCAACCTTGTTCTTTCATTGTATTCCGGCGGTGACCGACGGCTTGTTACGCTTGCCGGTCGGCGACCCTGTTATTACATCTCTAAGTGATCCGATCCTGAGAGCGTGTTACCTGGTCCTGGCGGCACTGTTCCTGATCGGCATCAGCTTGCAGTTGCGCTGGATTCATCGACGATGAAAACCTCACGACGAAATTTCATTCGCTCTGCATCATCCGTAGGCGTCCTTGCGGCGTTACCCGTGTCGGTTTTTGCACAAGGTACTGCGCCCAAATCCCTCAACATCCTGATTCTCGGCGGCACGGGGTTTATCGGACCGCATGAGATTAACTATGCGCGATCTCGCGGCCACAACATAACCATGTTCAATCGTGGCAAGACGGCGCCGGACATGTTTCCGGAGGTCGAGACACTGATTGGTGATCGGGATGATCAGCTTGATTCACTCAAGGGTCGGGACTGGGATGCGGTTATCGATAACTCCGGCTTCTTTCCACGTCACGCCCGCCTCTCCGCCGAGTTGCTGCACGGTCACGTGGGTCAGTACATGTTTGTTTCCAGTATCTCGGCTTATGCGGAGTCGCTGACCGTCGATGACGATGAGTTTTCTGCTGCATACGGCGTGATGGACGATCCAACCGATGAATCCGAGTACATTTATGGTCCGAATTACGGCCCGCGAAAGGCCTTGTGCGAGCAGGAAGTTACGAAGGTCTTTGGCGACAAAGCCATTAACATCCGGCCCGGGATTATCACCGGTACCGGGGATCGGACGGAGCGCCTGCGTCACTGGCTGCGGCGCATGCAGGCGGGCAACGAGATCCTGGTTCCCGGGGTGAAAGACCTGCCGGTGCAGTACATTGATGCCGCTGACATGTGCGGCTGGATGATCCGCATGCTGGAGGACGGCAGCGGCAGCGGCCCTTACAACGCGGTCGGTGCCGAAGAGCCGTATCGTGCCCAACCACTGCTTGAGGGTCTTCGCGATGCGACCGGCTCGTCGTCAACACTGACCTGGATCGACTGGGAATGGATTCGGAAAGAAAAATCCGAGGATCCGAACTACGGACCTTGGTACGGGGCAGGACCGATTCCTTTCATGCAGGTGAACAATGACAGGGCGCTCGCAACCGGTCTTACGTTTCGGCCGATCGCGGACACTGCAAAGGACATGATCGCAAATCTCGATGAGCATCCCGTTCCCGAAGGGCGGCGAGCTGGATTCGACCCGGAGACCGAAGCCGCGCTGCTGAAGAAATGGCACGCAGAGCAGGAGTGATGGGTCACTTCCGTTTGAAAAAAGCCGTGTACAAGCTCATCCGAATGAGGCTCTATCTATCTACTTCGGAGTGATCATGATCTGTTTCGGCGTGCCCGTGTATGCCCCAAGTCTGTATGGCTTTTTCGTTATGTCCGCCCTGATTCCGCTTTTCCTGATCAGAATCAGGATCGAAGAGGCTATGCTGATCGAGGAGTTTGGGGACGCATATCGATCGTATAAGGAAGAAACGAAAAAGCTGATTCCCTTCGTCTACTAATCCAATACGAGATGGGAAAAGTAATGACCTGACTCAGCAAATCAATGATCCCTAAAAGGACTTTGAGTGGCTGCCTTTGGCAGATTCATCGAGTCAATTCAAGACAGGAACTAGATTCCTCAAGCTCCGACAACGCCACGCGATTCGGCCAACTGCCTGTCAAACTCTGCTTCAAGCGCGGAGTTACAACCTCGCAGGCCGGCGACAACCCGAGATGCCCAGTCAAAGTACTCGAGTTGTCGTTCTTGAGCCCAGTCCGCGGGTTTGTTAAACGCAACGTCGTAAACGTTTGAGATCTTGTCGGCGAGTTTCAGGGACTGAGCATCATTGGTGAGGTGTGCGGCGTGCTCGATTTGTTTGGCCTTGCGCACAGCCTTGTCCAACGACTTGTCATCGGTCACCTCGACTACGATCGCACAGACACGGGAGCCGAAATGCGTTTCGAGTTCCTCGCGATTTGTCTCAGTGTCTTCAATGGTGTCGTGGAGTAGTGCGGCCTGTAGTACGTCAATATCGGTCATGCTGCCAATCTCGGCAAGAATTGCCGTGACTTCGATCGGGTGATGAATATAAGGAATCTCTCCCTCGCCTTTGCGCATCTGTCCGTGGTGCTTCCAGGCGGAAAATCCGGCCGCACGGCGCAGGACCGTCTGGTCTGAGCACACGGCATGTCCGGTGGGAAAGCGCGTAGTTACTGACGAGCTAATCAGTGCGAACCTGGCAAGCTCCAGCCACTGGGGCTCATCCACGGGTATTTCGTCCGACGGTCAGTGGTGCCATTCGAACCGAACGCCAAGTTGGTCGCATTCGCTGCGCAGCCACGTCTGCGCCGACGTGTCGTCATGTTTGATCGCCTGAACAAATAAGGCGAGGTCTGTCGCGGGTTCTTCTGACTCGAGCCCCGTCAATCCTTCATACAAAGCCAGAACGGACTTGGGCGAGAGCGTAACGACACTTTCAATATCGCGACAGCCAAAGCATTGTTCGGCGGCAGGACCGCAGCAGTAATCCGACATCGTCAGACTGCCGTCATCGTCGAGGTCTATGTCGATTCGAATGAAATTCTCGCCGGTTTCCTGGCGGGCGATCGAGTAGTGATGTTGCATTGGAACCTCCTCGCGGGGGAGGGAGAATATCGCGGGTCCCAGTGCCGATTGTAGCAAATGCGGTAGAGTGAGTCCTTGCCGAGCCCATCGGGCTTTTGCGGATTGAGATGCGATGATTTGTCCCAAATGCCAAAACGACATGGAAACCGTTGAGTACGACGGCATCGAAGTCGATCGTTGCAAGGCCTGCCAGGGGATCTGGTTTGATGTTGGAGAAAGCGATTGGCTGCGCAGCAAGGAAGCGGCAGCGGCAATCGATACCGGCGACCCATCGATGGGCAGGCAAACGAACGAAATCGATCGCTACCGTTGCCCCCGATGCGATGGCGGCATGCTACGCAGGGTCGATCTGAAACAAACGCATATCCACTACGAAGAATGCACGTCCTGCAGAGGCTCGTTTTTCGATGCGGGAGAGTTCGCGGAACTCACGCAGCTGGAAAACTGGCACGCAGAATAAAGGGTAGATATCTGCCTGCGAAACTGTGAGGTGCGTTCTTTTCAATCCCATTTCCCTCACGTAAGGTCGGCCGTAGCCACGGTTTTTGCCATTTGGTAAAGATCCACACAATGAATTGGGGTTCATCATGAAGAAGTTACTGCAGCAAGTCCTTTCAGGCGTTTTGGCGCTTTCGCTACTCAGCACAGCCGCCAATGCGGGCGTCAAAGTCAGTGCAGACGAGGTGGCCCAGATCGAGACAGTGGCCGTGGTCGGCTATTCGTTTTGGCGGGATGTAGAGATGGAAAAGGGCAGTCCCTTCAAGATGAAGAATGAGGTCATCGAGCTCACAGACACCGATGCGGAGTACCTCATGATGCAGGAAGCAGATGAGCGTGTACTTGAGTCGCTACAGGCTCTCGGGACGTTCACCGTCCTTCCTCGGGAAGAGGTACTTGCCAACGAGCTCTACCAGTCTGAAACCAAGGACCCGGAAAGCAAGATGGCCCTGAACTGGTATTTCCCAAAAGGCTACCAGGTCATAAAGCTGAAGAAAAAGAACGCTGTGAAACTTTGTGAGGCTTTGGGCGTCGATGCCGTTGTGCTGATTGAATTCAAGCATGCGGGTGGTTCCAAGGGCAGCAGTTGGGGCGGCGTGTACAACAAGAGTAAGACTGTTATTGCCCTGGACGGCGAAATTACGATGTTTGACCGCAATGGCAAGGAGCTGATCTCCGGCAGTGCCAAGTCAGACTCGCTGGAGAAGAGCTCAACCCGCGGTTGGGGCGATCAGGATAACGGCGTATCTGTCGAAGTCGAGGCAGGCCGTACCAACCCGGACGAGTTTTATGCCGGTCTGCTCAGTGGTTTCATGGCAGACCTGAACAAGGACCTCAGCCAGCAATAATGCCCTGTACGTAAAGCTGCGAGAAAACACTACCGGAGTCCGATTTAATCCCCGACGTGTAGAATGAGAATGATGCAAAGAATTCTCAGCACGCTCGTCGTGCTATTGACAGCAGCAAGCGCATTATCCCAGGACAGGCAGGTCATACCTTTGTGGAGTGACCGCGAGCCTCCCTACGCGAAACCGCATTCAATCAAGGAATACCAGGACGACAACTGCTGGGGCAACGTGCCCTGCATTCACCAGGTGGTTACGCCCACGCTGACGCTTTACTTGCCAGAGGGAGAACCCAACGGAATGGTAGTCGTGATTCTGCCGGGCGGCGGCTATGAGGTTGAAGCGGTTTACCACGAGGGTTACGAAATCGCCGAATTGTTGGCAGCGCAGGGAACGGTTGCCGCGGTCCTCAAGTACCGCCTGCCCAACCCGGAAACCTCCACCAAGCCCTGGCGTGTACCGGAAGTCGACGTCCGACACGCATTGCGGCTATTGCGGGAACAGCAATCGACACTCGGTTTCAGCGCCACCCTATTTGGTGTTATGGGATTTTCTGCCAGCGGCCATCTCGCCGCCAGCGTAAGCGTACATCCGACACACGACCCGGCTGAAAATCCTGATTTTTCTATCCTGATTTACGGCGTGACCCTCATGAACGCGTCGAATCGCGAATGGCTGGAGCAGACCCTTTATCACCGGCCCATGACGGACGACGAGGTCGCATACCAGACATTGCTCGAGCACGTGGATGACACAACGCCACCGGCATTTCTCGCACACGCGTTCGATGACGACGTCGTGCCTTACCAGGAGTCCACACTGTATGCCGAGGCGTTACAGCGTCATGGCGTTGCTGCAGAGATACATCTGTTCGCCCGGGGCGGCCACGGTTTTGGTCCCGGTCGCGATGAGGGCGGCACCGCTCAGTGGGTGAACCTGGTTGCCGACTGGCTCTACCGGTTGGGGTCTGGTCACTAACGCCACGCGTTTCATCCTTCGACGACCGATTTCTGCTCCAATCCCCGTCTAATATTCTAAGTGTGCACACAGCAGGCGGCACAGGCACTTTTGCTTGTGGTTGCTACGTCTGCCTGTACATGCGGGGAGACAGAGAAATGAGAAATAACTACTTGATATCAAAAATAATGTTGGGAGTTCTCTCGCTCTTGTTTGCGGCGAGCGCGGTAAACGCGGAAGGATTCTCGGCCGGCTTGGCAGCAGTTCACGCGCCTATCAGCGTCGAGGCAGCCGGGACGGACGCCGGCGGCGGTTCGGATGGCTGGAGGGTCCATGCCCAATACATGTTCAGCAAGCACTTTGGAATTGAAGGTGGCCTGAGTAAGTACGAGACGCCGAAGGACAATACGATTCCTTCGAACATGCATGTCGATACCGAAGCCTATGACGTGTATGCCGTTGCCGTTTATCCGATGTCCAATGACATTGGCTTGATCGCCAAGGCGGGTTTCGTTTCCTGGAATACCGAAACCGAAGTCATGGATACCAATGAAACTCATCAGACAAGCACCGATCTTGCTCTGAGTTTTGGCGGCCAGTACGACATCACCGAGCAGTTTGCCATTCGTGCCGAGTTAGAGTGGTTCGATAGCGCAATTTCAGGCGAACTGAAATATTCGCTCGGCGGCGTGGTCCGGTTTAAGTAGGAACCGATCAGACCCGATCAGATCGTTTGACTGCCGCACAGACCGGCAGGCAACTCGGTGAGTCGAGTTGCTTGTAGGTTCGTGTGCCACAACACTTGATACTCAGGCGCAGCACTATGAAAACCAAATTACTTTTTGCGGCAATACTTATCGCCATTCCTGCGTTCGCCGCCACAGCAAATGACGACGGCTGGCAAGACAGCTTCCCAATCGAGTCGTATACGATGACGGCGACCGGTGAGAACCGCTACTGGAGCCTCGAGCCCGGCCAGTTTGTCGTCTTGGGCCTTCTTGAATCTGACGGCTCCGAATTCGTCATCATTTCCGTGCTCGAAGACACGGAGATGGTCGACGGTATCGAAACCCGCGTGATCGAGGAACGCGAATTCAAGAATGGAGAGCTGGTCGAAATATCCCGCAACTTCTTTGCGATGGCCGAGGAGACGAAGGACATATTCTATTTCGGTGAGGACGTCGAAATGTATGAAGACGGTGAAGTCGTTAGACACGACGGTGAGTGGCGCGCAGGCATCGATGGGGCACGGGCAGGGTTGTACATGCCGGCTGATCCCGTCGTTGGTATGAAGTACTACATGGAAGTCGCTCCAGGTGCCGCGATGGATCGTGCGGAGATTTTCGAAACTGGTGCGACCGTCGAATGGCGCCTGGGTACCCTCGACAATGTCCTGGTGGTTACCGAATCATCGCCACTGGAACCGGACGATGAATCCTACAAGCGCTACGCACCTGACGTCGGCATGATCTATGACGACGGCCTGGCGTTGTACAAGCATGGCGACCGACGTCGGTCCGAAAAATACATTGAGTTCAGGATCAAAGAGGAACAAATGCCGAAGGTCCCGTTGGCCAAGGTGTATGAGCTACATCCAACCGGGGAAATCCGGGAAGTGAAGGTCGAATTTCACACGAAGGGATTTCGCTATGCCATAGAGACGTTCATTGATGGCAAGCAATGGGATGTCGAGGTGATGGACAGCGGTGAGGTGCTTCGCAACAAGCCCGACTAGCTACGGTTTAGGTATCGGATCGAACCTCGACGAGTTCGCCGTCATCGAGTGCTTCGGCACCGCGTACGGCAACGCGGTCGCCCGACCGCAATGCTCCGCGCACGGCGAGAAGATCGCCGCTGGCCTCACGGACCTCCACTGCGATTCGTTCAGCCTTGGCGTTATCGTTGATGCGCATAACAAACGCGCCATCTTCCCTCAGCACCACGGAATCGCGTGGCACCGTCAGCGCGACGTTGGGTGACAGCGGCAAGTTGACGCTGACCAGTTGGCCGGCTGCAACCAGTTGCGGTGCGCCTTCAGGAAGGTCGAGACGTACCTCAAAGGTTTGTGACTGCGAGTTCGCGGCCGGAACGACCTTGCGAATCCGAGCCTCGAGATGCAGTTCGTTCATGCGGACTTCAGCGGCCTGGCCAACGCGCATGCGTGGCAGGTAGCGAATCGGCACCGAGGCGCGCACTTCAAGATTGTCGGTGTCGGTCATCGCCGCGAGTACGGTGCTGCGTTCGACGTCTTCGCCTGCATTACGTAAACGTTGCGTGACAACACCCGAGAATGGCGCCCGAACGATACAGCGCGAAAGTTGGCTGTCAGTCTCGCGGATCAAAATATGTGCAATGCGAAGATCGCTGCGCGCAAGATCGCGATCTGCCACGATGCGGGCGAGCTGGATCTCCGCAATAACGTTGGCACCGCGCACGGACTCAATGCGATCAACTTCGCTGGCAAGCGTCTCGGCATTGATACTCGCACGGTCGGATTCAGCGACCTGGCGTTCACGCTGCAGTTCGAGCATTTCACAGTCGAAAACCGCGACTGGCGTGCCGGCTTCCACGTAGTCGCCCGGTTCCGCCAATTGTTCGAGGCGGCCGGCCATGCCAGCGGTAATCTGTGATTCGTTTCGGCTGAAGACAGTGCCGGCCGCGGGCACGTTTGGCGCGACGCCCGTCGACATGACTTCGGTGACCGTAATGGGCGTCGGATCATTTTCGTCATTCGCAAAACCGTCGCTAGCCGACAAGCACAGCAGCAGTGCAAAAAACAGTTTGAATGCGCGTTCGATGGTTGTGACTAAAATCATGATGTCATCCTCGGCTGCGCGAGCAGGTTTTCGCGCGGCATGACCTGGTTTGATTTGAGAATTCGTCTGGATTCACCGAGACGTAAAATGCTCGGTAGAAGTAACAGCGTAAACACGGCGCTGACACTCATGCCGCCAACAATGACCGTGGCGAGTCCGCGGTAGATTTCACTACCGGCACCCGGCACCAGCATCAGCGGCAACATGCCGCAGACGGACGTCAACGTGCTCATAAAGATTGGACGCGCGCGGATGCGAATTGCCTGTGCAATCGCGTCGGTACGGTTTAGCCCCTCACGTTCTGCCGCGCGTGTCTGGTGTACGAGCAGGATCGCGTTGTTAACAACAAGGCCGAGCAGGATGATGAAGCCGATCATGGTCAACAATTCGAGCGACTGGTAGGTGAACAGGTTCAGGACGCGCAGCCCGATGACGCCGCCTACAACCGCGAGCGGCATGACCAGCAGCACGATCAGGCTGTC
>Ga0209165_10000295_pt1 | contig 18686 bp, 9 predicted proteins | sample tdAd001_FD_187122 | JGI IMG/M metagenome (GOLD analysis project Ga0209165, IMG submission 187122) | Marine sediment microbial communities from the Atlantic coast under amendment with organic carbon and nitrate - tdAd00.1 (SPAdes)... | ecosystem: Environmental > Aquatic > Marine > Coastal >... | reverse complement strand
GAACTCGCGGTTTGTTTCGATGACTCGCAATACCTCACCAGTGGCAGAATCGAGCAGCCTTAATTTGCCATCCAGCGCGCCCGCATAGACGACGCCGTTGGCGTGCAAAGGTGCTGCTGAATGACCGTAGTAGAACGAACAGTCCGGCCAGAGATTATCGGGCTCACCATCCTGCATCGCGACAAGACCGACGCGCGGTGCCGATGAGGCATCAATGTCGCAGCCACGCTCGACCATTTGCGACCAGCGAATCTCGCCATCCGCCAGGTTTAGCGCATGTATGCCTGGCTTCGGCACATAGCCCTCACGCTGCCGCGGCGGGTCCGCAACCGTTACCCAGATCGTATCGCCGGACGTCGACACACCCCAGTGAATGCCGCCGTTCGACGTACCCATGCTAAGGCGCTGTTCCCAGATGATCGCACCACTGCGATCCGGGTCGAGCGCGTACACGTGTCCCGATTTTTGACCGGCTACGACAATGTCATTCCCGTTTGAATCCTGCGTCAGCGTAATGCCGCCGCCAAAATCGAAATCGGGACCCGCGTCATCAGGGCAATTGGCACGACCGAGGTGGCAGGCCACGTTCCAGATATCACCGGCGAGCGCCTGAAACACCCAGACCTCTGCCCCTGATTCGATATCGAGCGCGATAACCGAGTCGCTGTTATGTGTCGCCGGTGCCGACATGTTCTGCGCCGTACCTATATAGAGAACACCGCGCTTGGCATCGACTGCAGGCGTCGTCCAGACTCCAGCGCCCGAAGGCCCCCAGATATCGGTGCCGGCGCTGGTCGTCCCGACCTTGCTCGCATGTGATGTTGTTTCGTATTTCCAGATGATGCTGCCATCGATCGCGTTGATGGCCGCGACGCCACCGTGTGAACGGCAGCAAGGATAGGTGTCGAGTCCCGCAAGTGCAGTCTCGAATGTCGAGACAGGCACGTACAGCCGATCATCGTGGAACGACAACGAACCGCTGATTACCGAGACCGGGAACCAGCGCAATGACGTCTTCCAGCGCATGCGACCGTTGTTGGCGTTGATGGCGTATACCGTGCCGAGATCATCGGCGAAGAACAGCGTCGGTTTTCCATCACTCGTTGTGTCGAGATTCAGAGACGAACGAACCGAGCTGTTCGCGGTAAAACGCCAGTGTAAGCAACCCGTCACCTGGTCGATCGCGAATACATTGCCGTTCGATGTGCCCACAAAAAGTGCACCATCGGCGGCAACAGGTTGCGAGCGCATCTCCGTAACGCCCGGGAACGCCAGCGACCACTTTAGCTCGAGGTCGTCGACATTCTGCGGCGAGATCGCAACGCCCGACTCGATCGAACGGCGATTGCCGCTGCCAAAACCCCAATTACCTGTTGGCGCTGCGCTAATGACCAGCGGTCCTGCCGAATCGCAGGACTGCTCCTCAACCCACTCGTCGCGCGCTTCAGTATTGGCGCTGCTCAGGTACTTGGATATTGCGTAGCGTTGCTCGCTCGAGAGGTGTGCCGCCTGCTGCATCATCATGCCGAACTCGAGTGATCGAGCCACACGTGTGAATGGCATTTTCTTCAGCGTCGCGAGTTCGGGTGCTTTGATGTCCTGTAACGAATGACAGGTGTCGCAATGCTGCTCGTAGAGGACGGCGCCCTGCGCTTCGATCGGGTCGACCGGGACGCCAGGTTCAATGCGAATCAATGTCGGCTGGGCATCTTCAATCATCCAGCTCGGAAAATGTGAATTGCTCGTGTAGACGCTTCCGTCTTCTGCAATTTCGATATCGCGCGTAAATGTGCGCCGCCGCGACATCGGGTAGGTCCGCCAGGTTTCAGACTCGATATGAAAAGACATGATCGTATCCGACTGGTTGCCGTTGACCCAGACAACACCACGGTCGCGATCAACATTCAGCGCATAGGGTGTCTCGCTCATAACCGGTAGGTCGTAGAGCGTGAACTCGGCAGCAACAGGGTCGTACTTTGCGAGCTTGCCGTCAGAGAATGCAACGACCCAGATATCGCCGTCGGCGTCGATACGTAATCTGCGTGGCCCGTTGAACGGCGTCTCGATAACCGTCACTTCTTCTGTTTCAGGGTCGATGACGGCAATGTCATCAGCGTAAAGGCGCGCAATCCATACGCGACCATCGACTGGCGAAACGTCGATGCCGTAGGGCATCGGGAAACCTGTCGTCTCCCAGTCGAGGTCCGGTCGGCTGCCAACGTAACCATGGCCAAGGCGGAATTTGATGACCTTGAGCGCCGCCCACTCCATCATTCCCCGCGCGGGAATGTCGTAGTAAGTGAACTCCTCAGTTTCGCGGTCAAACATTGCAACCTGCGATGACAGAGCCAACGTAAACCACACTCGGTCCTTGTCATCCGTACGAATCGTGTGCGGATAGAAACCGTCGTCCATCTTGTGACGCGTGAACTCGCCGTTGTTCGGGTCGAACTCGACAAGCTCCTGCTGCATTGATGGCGTAAAAAATATGTGACCATCGGAGGGCGCAATTGCAAAGGAATGCACGCCCATATAGTTGTCCGTTTTCGGGTAGGTTCCCATACGACTGCCAAGGATGCCGCCGTGCTCCGCGCCCTCATCGTGTGGGACCTTGAAGACCTCGTATTCACCGGACTGGGGATCAAGGGCATATATCCTGTCCATCAGGTTGTCGCCGATATACACCTTGCCGTTTGGGTGCAGCACGAAGTCGTGCATTTGCGAGAGCTCGTCGCCGATCGGCCATTCTGTGATCGTCGCCGCTGACAGTCCTGGCTCCCACGCCTCGAAAGGAGGTAACTCCGCGTAGCGCTGATTCAGTTTGTCGTAAGCAGCAACCAGCCCCGCCGGCGCATCATCCACAAAGTCTTCGCTCGCCATCGCACCGTACATCTGCATACGATCGATGATGTCGACCCATTGTTCTTCACTGCGCGACAAGCGCATGAACACGGACGCCTGCTGATGGCAAAATCCGCAGTGCAGCAAGAAATGCTCACGTGCCAGGGCCGGTTCTTCAGCCCAATTGAAATCGAGTTCAGATAGCCAGAGGTTTGCCGGCTTGCTCTCGGCAAGCAGCTTGTCGTCTACCAACAACTCGAGCTCCACTTCGAGTGTCGCATCGTCACTGGCCGCCGTGACGTGCGCATCAAAATAACCCTGTTTGCGTACCCGGTATTTTCGCTCGCCGGCAACATCGACCGGATCGAAGTGAACGACGCCGTCGCTGTCCGTGAACCGCGTGCGCTGAGGCACAACAGAATTGACAAGTCCGGGCTTCGGATAGCCGTTGTCGGAGGTATCCACAACGTCGTTGCCGGGAATGCTCCGTGAAACCATCACGGTGGCGAGTGCTTCCCCATCCTGGTCTGTAATAACGAGCGTTGCTGCCAGCAGCGGCGTCGGCAACAGGAAGAACAGAAACGCAAATACAAGTTTCATTTCCATATTCTACCTCTAAGCATTTGTAACCATTGCCTGAAATTGAGTTTTGGACCATGATCGGCAGGAACATCGGGGGATGAGTCATGACTGACGCTGATCAGCAAGAAAACAACAACAACGAAATGCCGTTCGTTGCGCCGTGCCGCAAACTGTCTCCGTGGGCGCCGTTTCGCTGGATAAAGCTAGGCGTAAAGGATCTGTTGCAGGCGCCGCAACAAAGCCTGATTTACGGGCTGGCCGTAGCACTCATGATTGCGATCGTGAGCTTGCTCGCCTGGATGAAGGGCAGCCAGTGGATCATGTTCGCAATGCTCGGCGGCTTCGTCTTCCTCGCGCCACTGACCTGCATCGGTCTTTATGCGATCAGCGCACAACTCGAGCGCGGCCAACTGCCACTTATGGCACGTAGCCTGCGCGCGGCGTTCCGGCGCCACCTGGGCAACGAGATGATTTTTGCGATCATCCTGCTCGTCATCTTCCTGGTCTGGGCACGTGCCGCGGTTATCGTGACCGTGTTCTTTCCAACTGACGGTGAGCAGACCTGGCGCGACCTGCTGCCTTACCTGACCTTTGGCAGCCTTGTCGGATCAGTATTCGCCGCCGTTACGTTTAGCGCCAGCGCCTTTTCGCTACCGATGATCATGCACCGCAATGTCGATAGCATCACGGCGATCGTGACATCAGTGAATGCGGTGCTCCGCAACAAACGTGCGATGTTCCTCTGGCTGACCATTATCGTTGCCAGTTTGTTGCTTGGGCTCGTCACGGCCTTCGTTGGACTGATCGTGATCATCCCCGTCATTGGTTACGCGGCATGGCACGGGTATCTCGAGACAATTGACGCCGAAGAGTTTCCGCGTCACGACGTCGGCATTACTTCGGTGCCGCGTAGCGACAATCTGTAGAGAGTCCGGTGGGAGCGGCTTCAGCCGCGACTCATTTCCTGTGCCACAAAACTCGCACCCAGCAGCCCGGGTTGCGGATGCGTGATTAACAGTGTCGGAATGCGTTTCATGACGACACGGTGTGGTCCCTTGTTTTCGAAACCACTGCGAAACTGGCTGTTCGTCAGCAAATCGGGATAGCGCTGCGCAATGCCACCGGCGATGTAGATACCGTCGTTTCCGCCCATGGACATTGCGAGGTCTCCCGCGACCTGGCCGAGAACTTCAAAGAACACCTGCACGGCTTCGAAAGACCTCGATTCACTGTTCTCGTTCGCGCGAGCAAAGATATCCGCAGCGCCAAGTTGCGGTCTCTTGTCGCCGTGAATCCGAGTAAGGGCCCAATAGACATTCTCGATGCCTGGTCCGGAAACGATGTGTTCTGTCGACACGCGATCAAATCGCTCCCGCAGCATGGTCAGAATATCGAGCTGTACCTGGGTCTCTGGCGCAAAACCGGTATGCCCGGCCTCGCCCGACAGGATGACGAAACTATCCGCACGCTTGACGACACCGGCTTTGCCGAGCCCGGTGCCCGGACCAATGATGCCTATTGTGTAGCCTGGCTCAACCAGGCGATGCGGGTCCGGCAGACCAATTGGCAGGCAATCATCCTCACCCAGGATCGGGATCGACCAGGCGATCGCTTCGAAGTCGTTCATGAGTCGGACAGCATCTGTGGAGAATGCCGCGGCCAGATCATCGATGGATAGAACCCAGTGGTTATTTGTGACGTTGATTTGCCGGTCAACTACCGGGCCAGCCGCCGCCAGACAAATCACATCCGGTTGAGGGGCACCAACTTTGTCGAGGTATTCGGCAATAGCTGCATCTGCCGACACAAAATCGGCGCACTGCAGCGTCTCCTCGTGCGAGAACCCGGGCGCGCATTGATCGGCCAGCGCAAAACGCGCATTCGTGCCGCCGATATCGCCAATGAGCATGGTTCGCTCAGCCATCCATATTCCTCTCGTATATCCAGTCCGACTATGCTCTCACAAGGCTGGGCCGACCGCATCCCATTGTATTTATTACACATACATACTTTCCACACAGTCGGTGCGTGCTGGATTGTGGTAAAACTCAGGCCTTGACTGGCGGTCGTCCACTACAATTGTTCCATGAAGGTCGAAAACCCGACATCTCGTGATATAGCCGACCTGGCCGGCGTCTCCCAGGCGACAGTGTCGCGCGCCCTGCGCAATAGCCCGCTGGTGCGCCAGGAAACGCGTGAACGCATTCAGGCGATCGCCACGGAACTCAATTATTTCGTCAATCGCAATGCGGCCGGACTGCGCACCCATCAGAGCAATACCATCGCGCTGCTGCTGTTCGATGAAACCGAAGGGGCGGACGCGCAGATCAATCCGTTTTTCCTGTCGATGATCGGTTACATCACACGATCGGCGGCAAGCATGGGCTACGACGTACTCGTGTCGTTGCAGCAACTGACCGATGACTGGCATGTCGAATACCAGGCCAGTCATCGCGCCGACGGTATCATCCTGCTCGGCTACGGCGACTACGTCAGTTATCGGGAGAAACTCGACGCGCTGGCAGCGGCGAATACCCGCTTCATTATTTATGGTGCGGACACGGCTGACCAACCCGGCCTGTCACTGGGCTGCGATAACGAAAAAGGCGGCCTGCTTGCGACAAATCATCTGATTAGCCTGGGTCGCAAGCGAATCGTCATCCTTGGCGACACGTCGCTGCGCCACCCGGAATTTGCGTCACGCCATGACGGTTATATCAGTGCGATGCGCAAAGCCAACCTCCCTATGGACGCAGCGCTCAAGGTTCACGCTGATAACACGGAAGAGGACAGCTACCGGGCCGTGCAGGAATTGCTCAACCGCGACACGTCCTTCGACGGCCTGTTCGCCGTGACCGATGTACTGGCGATTGGCGCAATGCGAGCGATTGTGGATGCGGGGCGCCGAGTCCCTTGGGACGTCAGCGTGGTCGGGTTCGACGACCTGCCACTCGCGGCGTCAGTTAATCCACCATTGACGACCGTGCAGCAAAATATCCGGGAAGCCGGTGAAGGCATGGTCAAGTCCATCGTCCGCCTGATCGAAGGAGAGCCAGTCGAGTCGGTGAAATTGCAGCCGAAGCTGATCGTGCGCCGGTCCTGCGGGGCTAAGACGTAGGTTCAGCGTCCTTGTCAACGAGCAACGTGGACACACCGGCGACGATCATCAGGATGCCGCCGATTACCAGCCCGTAGATACTCTTCATGTCGAAGAATTCCCGTAACACCAGGCCGAGCACACTCGCTGCCACGAGCTGCGGTATCACAATGAAGAAATTGAAGATGCCCATGTAGACGCCCATTTTGTTCGACGGCAGGTTGCTGGACAGCAACGCATAAGGCAACGACAGAATTGACGCCCACGCGATGCCGACGCCAATCATCGAAACGGCCAGCAAGGCAGGGTCGCGAATAAACACGAAACTGATAAGCCCCACACCACCGATGCACATGTTGATCAGGTGACTGATACGACAGCCGAGTCGCTTTACAACAACAGGAATCGCGATTGCGGCTAGCGCCGCGATGCCGAACTTGGCGCCGAACAGTACGCCGACCCAGTTCGCGCCTTCATTGTAGAGAGCAGAGGAAGGATCGGTCGTCCCGTAGTGGTGGCTCGTAACGCCGGGTGTGCCATAAATCCACATGGCAAACATCGCGAACCAGGAGAAGAACTGCACAACAGCGAGTTGCCGCATCACTTTCGGCATATGAAAGAGATCGTGCATGACGTGGTAGAGGCCGTTGTCGGTCTTCCCCTGCTTCTGCATTACGCTCGTCACGACCTGCAGGATACCGAACGCAACAAAACCGCCCGCAAGCACGTACAACTGCTTGTCGAGACCAGCGGCAACGATCCAGTACCACATGACCATTCCGATCGCGGTCCAGGAAAGACCGCCATTCCGATACTTATTCGCAGCTCTCAACTCTGTGTCTTCGGCGACATGCGCCGCCGGGCGCGCTGCATCAAATTCCGCGAGTTCTTCCGGCGAGTATTCCCGCGTGCGAAAAACTGTCCACGAAACTGCCAGCAGGAAAGCGGCGCCGCCCATATAGAACGACCATTTAACGGAATCGGGCACGACGCCGGGCGCGGCCGTGTTACTGATGTCGAACCAGTTCGTCATCATCCAGGGGAGCGCTGATGCAACAACACCGCCGATGCCGATGAAGAACGTCTGCATCGCAAAACCACCGGTTCGTTGCTTCTCGGGCAGCATGTCACCGACGAAGGCACGAAACGGTTCCATTGAAATGTTGATGCTCGCGTCCATGATCCAGAGCATTCCCGCAGCGACCCAAAGCACAGGTGAATTTGGCATCACGAATATCGCCAGCGATGCGAGTATTGCGCCAACGAGGAAGAATGGGCGGCGCCGACCCAGGCGATTCCAGGTGCGGTCCGACATGTAGCCGATAATCGGCTGCACGATGAGGCCCGTCAGCGGCGCGGCGATCCAGAGAATCGGAATATCATCGATTTCTGCCCCCAGCGTCTGGAATATGCGGCTGACATTCGCATTTTGCAGCGCAAAGCCGAACTGGATGCCCAGAAAGCCGAAGCACATGTTCCAGATCTGCCAGAAATTGAGTTGGGGTTTTTGCTTCATTTCTTGTTCTTGTTGGGCAATCCGATCATTGTAGCAAGCAGCCCACGCTCAATGGCCCGCCTGCAAACGTATTCATCCCCGGCAAGGCATTGAAATGACTAACATTGCTGACTTCATGAGTATTCGTTACCTAATTTTTCTGCTGTTTATCGGCCTTGGCTGCAGCACCTCCGCGAAGGCGGATTTTGGCAGCTATGTCGGGCACGAGCGTAATGAGCAGTCGCTGGTCGTGCAGACCGACATGGGCGAACTCAGGCTCACGGTTATCGACGATGCGGCTTTTGAAGTTCACTACGTCGAGAATGGCGTCAAGCAGCTGCCGTCATTTGCGTTGCGCGCCACACTGCCACAGATCAGGGCGCAGCTAGCTGAGTCAGAAGAAACGCTCGAGTTCGCTACCGCCGAACTAACTGCAATCATTTACAAGTCGCCCCTGCGTATCGAGTACGAACATCGCGGCGAGGATCTCCTGTCTGAGGAGGCCGGTTATTTCAACGGCGAAAACGGTGTCGGTTTTCGCTTTGCACTCGATGACGGCGAGAAAATTATGGGCGGCGGCGAGCGGGTGCTCGGCATGGACCGGCGCGGCTATCGTATGCCGCTGTACAACCGGGCTCACTACGGCTACGAGACCGAGTCGCGGCAGATGTACTACGGTGTGCCGGCCGTCATGTCATCCGACAAGTACATGGTTGTATTCGACAACTCTGCCAGCGGCTGGCTCGATATTGCTGAGACCGAAAGCGATATATTGCAATTCGAGGCTGTTGGCGGACGCACAGCCTATCTTGTCATCGCGGGCGACGACTACCCTGCCCTAATCCGCAATTACACCGACGTGACCGGACGGCAGCCTCTGCCACCTCGCTGGGCGTTCGGAAACTTCGCTTCACGCTTTGGTTATCGCACGGAGCAGGAAGTGCGCGATGTCGTACGTCGCTTCCAGAGACAGAAAATTCCGCTCGACGCGGTCGTCATCGACATATTTTGGTTCGGGCCCGACATCCAGGGTCACATGGGCAAGCTGGACTGGGATCGCAATGCCTGGCCGACGGCCGAGGACATGATCAGCGACTTTCGCGACGACGGCATTAATACTATCGTGGTCACGGAACCGTTCATCCTGAGCACGTCTGACCGTTGGCAGGATGCGGTCGCCAACGAAGCCCTGGCAAAGAACGACAGCGGCGATCCGCGACGCTTCGATTTCTATTTCGGCAACACCGGGCTCGTCGACGTGTTCAACGAGGCGGCGCAGGACTGGTTCTGGAAGCCATACGCCATGCTGTTCGAACAGGGTGTGGCCGGCAGCTGGGGCGACCTCGGCGAACCCGAAGTGCATCCGGGCGACGCACTGCATTGGCTGAGCGACGCCGGAATCCAGGCAACGGGTGACGAGGTACACAATGCCTTCGGCCACGCGTGGACCAAAATGGTCTACGAGCGGCAAATCGAGAACTACCCCGACATGCGGCCGATGATCATGATGCGTTCGGGTTTCGCGGGCACGCAGCGCTACGGCATCATCCCCTGGACCGGAGATGTAAATCGCACCTGGGGAGGTCTTAAACCACAGGTCGAGCTGAGCCTGCAAATGGGCTTGCTGGGCCTCGGCTACACGCACTCCGATCTCGGCGGATTCACGAAGGGCACGCCGGAAGACACTGCGCCGTTTAACAAGGAGCTCTATCTCCGCTGGCTGCAGTACGGCGTATTCCAGCCCGTGTACCGGCCCCACGCGCAAGAGGGCATGCCGCCCGAACCCGTGTTCCACGATCGTGAAACGCGCAACATCGTCCGCGACTACGTAAAGCTCCGCTATCGCCTGCTGCCGTACAACTACACGCTCGCCTGGGAGAACAGCACGAGCGGCATGCCATTGATGCGGCCCCTGTTTTTTGAAGATCAGGACGATCAGGCACTGATTGACGAGAAGGACGCCTACCTTTGGGGAAACGCCTTTCTGGTCGCGCCTGTGACCGATCCCGGCGTAGAGACGGTTGATGTCGATCTGCCGGCCGGTGCCTGGTTCAACTTCTGGAATGGCATACGCTACGACGGCGACACCAGTGTCTCGATCCCGGTCGACCTCGAGACGATTCCTGTGCTTGTTCGAGCAGGTTCATTCATTCCGATGACGAACGACATCGAAACGACGCGAGACTATTCGAGCGACGAATTGACCCTGCACTATTACGCCGACGAATCCGTACGCAACGCCACCGGCCGAATGTACGAGGACGATGGCAAGAGCCGTCTCAGTCTCGACCAGGGTGAGTTTGAGCTGCTCAAGTTTCGCGCGCAGCAGGACGGCGATTCGCTAACGATTGAACTGCGACGCGACGGCGGCGACTACGACGGTCGGCCAGATGAGCGTGAACTCGAAATCGTCATTCACAACTGGTCCGCGCCAGTGGCAACTTCTCGTTTCAATGGCAGGACGATTCGTATGGATCACAGTCGCCGCCATAACACGCTCACGGCCCGGGTCGACTGGGATCATTCCGATGCGACGCTCGAAATAAACCGGGTTGAAACGCCCACCAAGCCCGTCGTCTACCAGGTCATGACACGTCTCTTCGGTAACAAGAACCCGACCAACAAGCCCTGGGGCACGATTGAAGAGAACGGGGTTGGTAAATTTGCAGACTTTACCGACGACGCGCTTGCGGGCATTCGCGAAATCGGCGTAACCCATATTTGGTACACAGGCGTGCCACACCATGCGGTTATTCGCGACTACACCGACTACGGCATCAGCAACGACGACCCGGATGTCGTCAAGGGCCGTGCCGGGTCACCCTATGCCGTCAAGGATTATTACGACGTCAATCCGGACCTTGCTATCGATCCTTCGCGCCGCCTTGAAGAGTTTGAGGAACTGATCAAAAGGACGCACGCGCATGGCATGAAAGTCATCATCGACATCGTGCCCAACCACGTAGCACGCAACTACGAATCGTTATCGCGGCCCGACGGCGTGGAGGATTTTGGCGCCAGCGACGATACGTCTGTCGAATGGGCCCGCGACAACAATTTTTACTACGTTGTTGGTGAAGATTTTGGCGTGCCCGACCCGGACGGTGATTACGCGCCACTCGGCGGCGAGCTGCATCCACTGGCCGACGGCCGCTTTGACGAGTCGCCGGCCAAATGGACGGGTAACGGCGCACGCGAGGCCCAACCTGCGTTCGACGACTGGTACGAAACCGTAAAGATGAACTATGGCGTACGACCCGATGGCAGCTATGCCTTCGACAAACTGCCTGAGGCGGCGCGTAAGTGGTCGATCGAGCAGCATGCCGATTTTTGGGCAGACAAGGACGTGCCCGATAGCTGGAACAAGTTCCGCGACATCGTCCTGTACTGGACAGCAAAAGGCGTGGACGGATTCCGTTTCGATATGGCCGAAATGGTCCCGGTCGAATTCTGGAGCTTCCTGAACTCTTCGATCAAGGTTTCCAATCCCGATGCCTTCCTGCTCGCCGAGGTCTACAACCCGGCACTGTATCGTGACTACCTGCAGCTCGGCCGTATGGACTTCCTGTACGACAAAGTTGGTCTGTACGACACACTCAAGCCGATTATGCAGGGTCAGGAAAGCACAGCCGCCATCGCGACGGCACAAGCCGACGTGCTCGATATTGAGGAACACATGCTGCATTTCCTTGAGAACCACGACGAGCAACGTATCGCGAGCACGGATTTTGCTGGTGACCCGAACAAAGCGAAGCCGGCGATGGTTGTGTCTGCGCTACTAAGCCGGTCACCGACAATGCTCTACTTTGGCCAGGACGTCGGCGAACCGGGGGACGGTGATGCGGGTTTCGGAAGCCCGACGCGAACCACGATCTTTGATTACTGGGGCGTCCCCGCACACCAACGCTGGATGAACGACGGCAAGTTTGATGGCGGACAGCTTAGCGACGAAGAAAGGGACCTGCGCGACTTCTACATGCGGCTGCTGAATCTCAGCGCCACGCACAAGACGATGCAGGGTGAATACACCGCCATTGCAACGGGTAACGAAAGACTGTTTGCGTTCGCACGCTGGCATGGCGACGAGCAACTCATCGTAGTCAGTAATTTCGACCACGAGTCATCTCACGAAACGAAACTCGAGATCCCGGCCAGCCTCGTTGCCGAATGGCAGCTCGCGGACGGCCGCTACGTACTCGAAGAGCAGTTAGTGGGGTCAGAGCCCTTTTCAGAGAAAAGGGCTCTGACCCCGACCCACCGACTAGTCGTTGATGGCGGTTCTGCCTACGTCCTGCTGGAGCTCGACCCACTCGAGTCCGTTGTCCTCCAGGTTGGTGCTATGGACATCAGACGACACACCGATTTTGCCTCGCAATTTGTCGGGACGCGTCATGTGGATGTGTGGTTACCAAAAGACTACAAGGACTCGGGCAAGACCTATCGCGTGCTGTACTTCCACGATGGCCAGAACCTGTTCAATCCTGAGTGGGTGTACTACACGCAGACGGACTGGGGCATCGACGAGACACTGCAGCGACTCATCGACAATGGCGAAGCGGACGACACGATCGTCGTCGGCATCTGGAGCACACCGGAGCGGATCGCCGAGTACATGCCATGGGACCTCTACCAGGCCACGTCGGATGAGTATCGGACAGCCATCAATAAAACTATGAGCAGTGAACCCACGTCGCGAGAGTACCTGCGATTTGTTGTCGAAGAGCTCAAGCCGTTTGTCGACAGCAACTATCGAACGAAACCTGGACGGGACGACACAATGATGATGGGCTCGAGCATGGGCGCGCTGATTTCGTTGTACGGTGTCATCGAGTACCCGGACGTCTTTGCCGGAGCGGCATGTGTCTCGACGCATTGGCCATCCTCAATGATGCTCGACAACCCGGCAGGCAATGAGCCCGTGCTCGAGTACCTGCGCGGCGCGATACCACCACCTGGCAATCACCAAATCTATTTCGATTTCGGCACAGAAGAACTGGACAGCGAATACGAGCCACATCAACAAGCGGTAGACGACGTAATGCTTGAGCTTGGCTACGAGCAAGGCTCGACTTGGCAAACACACAAATTCGAAGGAGCTGGCCACAACGAGGGCGCGTGGAAAGACCGTGCCCATGTCCCGTTGAAATTCCTGCTCGGAACGGCAGATAACAAGGAACAATAAAATGCTGAAAATGCAGCAGAACCTGAGCAAGACGTTTCTCGCCATACTCGCCCTGCCCGCCACGGCGCTGGGCTTCGCACTATCCGTGCAGATTTCGGCACTGAGCTGGATACTGACAACCCAGTACGGCCTCGCGATACACGACATCGGCCTCGTCTGGGCAGCCGGCCCGATTGCGGGCATTTTCGGCCAGGTCATTATCGGCGCGCTCAGCGACCGGGTCTGGCTCTGGAACGGCCGCCGGCGTCCGTTCATGCTCATCGGCGGCACCATCGCCGCACTGATGCTGCTGGCGCTACCCAATATCGACGTCATCTCTTCGGCGATGGGCTTCGAGGGCATTGTCGGCGTCGCACTCGTCGTTGTTCTGTCACTCGATTTCGCCATCAACGTCGGCTTCAACCCGACGCGGTCGATCATCGCTGACGTCACGCCAGACGGTGTTGACCGCACGCGCGGCTATACCTGGATGCAGACGGTATCCGGTACTTTTGGTGTCGGCGCCTACGCGATTGGTGCGGTCTGGGGCAACTACGTCCTGATCTACGTTAGCGTGGTCCTGGTGTTGCTGTTCTCGATTATCCCGCCGCTCTTTATCGAGGAGCCGCGGACGCTCGAGAGCCCGGAGGAAGCGCAGTCAGCCAGCAAGACCTCATTGCTTGGCGTGCTGAACAATATCCAGCCACTTTGGGGATTCCTGGCCTACGATATTTACGCCATGTCGTTGCGTATCGCCGGCATTGAGCACGACCATTGGTACGCCGAGATCGTGTGCGGCATCCTGACTATCGTCCTGGTCGTGAAGGCGCTGCTCGCCAAAGAGCAAAGCAGTGATAACGCGGCCAACCACCTCGTTGGTTTTCGCCAGGTTTTAGCTGCGCACTCCTTTAGCTGGATCGGCATCCACACGACATTTGTGTTCCTGTTCGTGTATCTCAACAGCATCATGTCTGGCGTCGATGACATCCAGATCGGCAAGATCACCTCAATGGCCTTTCTGATTCTCAATGCCGTGGGCGCTGCGCTGCCCGTGCTGGTACTGGAGCCGATGACTGAGAAGATCGGTCGTGTTCGTACACACACAATCTGTTTGGCAATAATGGCGGCAGGCTATGTTGCCCTGTACTTTTTCGGTGCAACGACGATGGGGCTGTATGTACTCATGGCGGTCGTCGGTGTGGGCTGGGCGTCGATCATCAGCTTGCCGTTTGCGATCATTTCGCAAAAGGCGGACAAAGCTGAAATGGGATTATTCATGGGACTGTTCAATTTGTCGGTCGTGCTACCGCAGCTCGTCGTAAGCCTGGGTATCAGCCTTGCGGCCAGCCGCGCAGATGACTTGCGCATCATTTTCGTGATCTCCGCAATCGCGCTAACGTTGTCAGCGCTGTCCTGGACAAGAGTTCGTGAGGAATAGCGGCGCTACCGTTCTTCTCGCGCTGGTGCTGGCCGCCTGCGGCGCCGACGAGCGACCGGTGCAGGCTCCCATCGAGACGCCGGCCCAACCCGTTGCGTTCGTGCAGCTATTCGAGTGGCAATGGCTTGATGTTGCCCGCGAGTGCGAAGAATATCTCGGGCCCAAGGGCTACTCTGCCGTACAGGTGTCACCACCTAATGAGCACATTCAAGGCCCGGCCTGGTGGACCCGTTACCAGCCCGTCAGCTACAAGATCGAGAGCCGCGGCGGCACGCGTGCGGAGTTCGCCGATATGGTCGCACGATGCAAAGCTGCAGGCGTCGACGTTTACGCCGATGCGGTTATCAACCACATGGCCGGTTTTCCACAAGGCGTCGGCATAGCAGGATCAGACTTCGCTGAGTACTCGTACCCTGTCCCTTACGACTACGATGACTTTCATCACTGCGGCCGCAACGACGATGGCCGCATTGTCGACTACCAGGATCTCTGGGAGATACAGACCTGCGAGCTCGGTACGCTTGACGACCTCGACACGAGCAAGCCTGAGGTGCAGGCAAAGATTGCTGCGTATCTCAACGACTTGATGAACCTGGGTGTTAAAGGGTTTCGCATGGATGCCGTCAAGCACGTCGATCACGACGAATTGCACGCCATTCTGCAACAGGTCGACGGTGACCCGTTTATCTACCAGGAAGTCATCGACCGCGGTGGCGAGCCTATCAGCGCGATGAACTATGTTCGCGACGGCAACGTTACCGAGTTCAAGTATGCCGCCCTCATCCTGGAGGCTTTTGAGCAGGGTAACCTGGACGTACTGGACGGCTACTGGCTGGAGCCCGGCTGGCTGCCAGGCGGTAATGCCGTCGTTTTTGTCGACAATCATGATATCCAGCGCGGCCACGCATTCGGCGACGAGGTCGTTAACTATAAGGACGGTAAGCGCTACGAACTTGCGGTCGCCTTCATGCTCGCGCATCCCTATGGCTACCCGCTCGTCATGTCGAGCTACGCATTTGAAGATGATCAACAGGGCCCTCCCGATGTCTCACCGCACGATGCGGATGGCTGCGGCGAAACGTGGATCTGCGAACATCGTCGCGACTCGACTACCGCAATGGTCGGTTTCCGCAAGGCTACGGCGGGAACGGAGCTGATCCATTGGGATATCGCCAATGACTCGGTCATCTCTTTCGGCCGCGGCGACAAGGGCCATATCCTGATCAACACTGGCGAACAGGTGGCGGACGTCATCGTCGTTACCGAACTCCCGTCGGGTGACTACACCGACATCGTTGGGGCGCGCCCGATCGCAGTGCAAGATGGCGTGATCGAAACAACACTTGAGCCACTAAGCGTCGTCGCGGTCCTGGCACACAGAGAATGAGTTCCATTCAGCCATCGCGCCTTGCCTACGGTTGCATGCGTATTGCCGAGGACCCGGAAAAGGGCAAACGCGCAGTTCGTGCTGCGATCGATGCCGGCTACACACTCTTTGATCACGCCGATATTTACGGTGGCGGTACTTGCGAGACTCTGTTCGGTGAGGTGCTGCGTGAGTCACCGGAGTTGCGCGAAAATATACTGGTCCAAAGCAAGTGTGCCGTTCGTTTCGCGGACGATAGCTCGCCTGCGCGCTACGATTCTTCTAGTGACCACATCATTAGTAGTGTCAACGGATCGCTGGCACGTCTCGGCATCGAGCAGCTTGACCTCTTCCTGGTACACCGGCCGGACTACCTCATGAATGCCGAGGAGGTCGGCGTCGCATTCGATACCCTGAAGTCCTCAGGCAAGGTCGCTCGTTTTGGTGTCAGTAATTTCTCGATATCGCAGTTCGATCTGCTGCAGTCGGCCGTGGCCGAACCGCTGCTCATCAACCAGGTAGAAATCAATATTCACAATACTGAAGCACTTGATAACGGTGTGCTGGATCAGTGCCAGCGACTGCAGATTACACCGCAAGCCTGGTGCCCGGTCGCCGGTGTCGCTTATCCGGCCTGGGGCAACACGTTTTCAGAAGAAGACGAAGCACGAATTCGAGTTGAGTTGGAACGGCAGTCTGTGAAGTACGGAGGTGAGGCATCGATCATCGTGCTCGCCTGGCTGCTGAAGCACCCTGCCGGTATTTCGCCGATTATTGGTTCGACAACGCCTGACCGAATCCGGGCCGCAGTGACCGCCCTTGATATCCATTACAGCCGCGAGGACTGGTACCGGCTGCTTGAAGCGCGAAACGGAAAATCAGTCCCGTAGCACAGCCAGTTGTTCCTGGTGCGATTTGAAATTGAGCGCGCAGCCCTTGCGGAATTTGGCGATGTCTTCCAGCTTGTACTTGTGGGCCAGTTCATTGCCGGGACGGACCTGTTCATCAGACGGGTAAATACCCTTACCCGCGAGCAGGCAGTTCCATGAGACGTTCGGAAAATACGCGTCAAGGTTCTGGCGCTCGAGTTCGTCCGTGATGTTGTCGCCCTTCATCCACGCCGTCAGAAGTTCGTGTAATGAGCGCGAGATCTTGTCATTGCTGCCGCAGTCTCGCCAGTACTCGGTGTCCGTACGCGTGCTGATACGGTAGTGGCAGACGATATAGTCACGCACAGCGTCGAAGCGCCTGCTGACACGATCATTGAATTCACCACGGAACTCATCGGTGAAGTTGCCTTTGTTCGCAGCTTCGACGAAACGAACAACCGTTTCCTGAACCATGTCGAGCGCCGTTGCTTCCAGCGGCTCAATAAAGCCTTGTGACAGGCCGACTGCGAGGCAGTTTTTGTGCCAGTGCTCCCTGACACGGCCCACCTTGAAATTCAGGTGACGCGCTTCGACGTCCGAGTCGAGCAGCCCGAGGTGCTCCCTGAACTCGCGCTCGGCTTCGTCGTCATCGACGTACTTCGAGCTGTAGACATAGCCATTGCCGAAACGACTCGTCAGCGGAATCTTCCAGCCCCAACCATGTTTGAGTGCCGTCGAGACCGTCTGGGGCTCGGGGTTTTCGTCAGGTTCTGTCGGGAATACGACGGCCGAATCATTAAACAAGACGTCTTCGCAGTTCTCGAAGGGAACACCGAGTGCCTCTTGTAGTAACCGGCTCCTGAAACCTGTCGAGTCGACATAGAAATCGGCCTTGATCGTCTCCTCTGAGTCAGTCTGCAGGTAGTCGATATAGCCGTCATTCTTGAGCACGACGCCGGTAACCGTCGCCTGCCGGTACTTGACGCCCCTTTTCTCCGCCCACTCGCGCAGAAATACGCCGAGCAGCCCGGAATTGAAGTGGTAGCCGTACTTCATCTCAAACGGGAAGTTCGGTGGCGCGATTGGCGCGAGCCTCTGCTTGGCCAATTCCCAAGCCGAAAAAAACTGGCTGGGATGCCCATCGAGATCGACACCTTGCCGACGCAGGTGGCTGTTGTAAAAAAAGGCCGGCAGGAGAGCCTCGTCGTGCTGGTTCAGGAACGGGTGAAAGTACTCTTCGAAACCGGGTCGGGTCGACCAGCCGCGAAAGGTGATGCCGACCTTGTAGGTTGCATCGCAGCGGCTCATCCAGTCACTTTCCTTGACCCCGATGACATCCAGGAAGTGCTTGAGCGGCGGTGTCGATCCCTCGCCGACGCCAATAATACCGATATTGGGTGACTCGACCAGGGTGATCTCCAAGTCGTTATCTTCCCAGTGCATTGCCATCAGGTTGGCGGCGATCCAGCCAGCGGTTCCTCCGCCCAGTATTACGATGCTCTTCATGTCTTCGCTCTTGCCGTGGTGCGTTAAACCAGCGTATCAAAAAAAACCGCCCGAGAAGCTTTGCGTCTCGGACGGTTTGCTGACTGTCCCTCGTGGGGAATCGTCAGGGGGGTCTGTTTCCTAGAACTTGTAGTTCAAGCCGAAGTAGTACTGGCGACCGAACTCTTTGAACTCACCGAACGCGTCGGACACGCCATACTCGATCGTGTTTTCCTCGTTCGTCAGGTTGTTGCCCGAGAGAATGACGCTAAGGCCATTCTCGAACGCGTAGCCAACTTGCGCGTCAACCGTCGTATACGGCTGCGCCAGCGTCGGCGAACCGGCGCCAGGT
>Ga0209165_10000294_pt1 | contig 18704 bp, 12 predicted proteins | sample tdAd001_FD_187122 | JGI IMG/M metagenome (GOLD analysis project Ga0209165, IMG submission 187122) | Marine sediment microbial communities from the Atlantic coast under amendment with organic carbon and nitrate - tdAd00.1 (SPAdes)... | ecosystem: Environmental > Aquatic > Marine > Coastal >... | reverse complement strand
ATGTAAAACCCGTCGCGGCTCAAGCCGCTCCCACATCACAGATCTGACTGTGATACAGGGCCTCCACAGGGGCAGCAGAACGTGGCACCATTCAGCCCTGATGAGCGAACAAAGTCGCAAATTGCTGATCGTCGAGGACGACCCCGGTCTCCTGAGCCAGCTCAAGTGGTGTTTCGAGGGTTACGACGTCTTCACGGCCGAGGATCGTGAGTCCGCGATCGCCGAACTTCGTCGCCACGAGCCGATTGTGGTCCTGCAGGACCTCGGATTGCCTCCCAAACCCGAAGGCGTCGAAGAAGGACTGCTTACGCTTTGTGAAATCCTGAAGCTGGCGCCGCACACCAAAGTGATTGTTGTCACCGGTAACGGTGATCAGGAGAACGCGCTAACCGCCGTTGCGCAGGGCGCCTACGATTTCTACGAAAAACCGGTCGATACCGACACACTCAAGTTACTCGTCGATCGCGCCTTCAATATCTCAGAGCTCGAACTTCAAAATCGCAAACTACTGAGCGGGGTTAACGAGTCACCGCTCGATGGCATTGTCGCCGCATCCGAAGGCATGCTCGCTGTCTGTCGCATGATCGAAAAGGTAGCGCCAACCGACGTCACAGCCTTGTTGCTCGGCGAGAGCGGTACCGGCAAGGAATTGCTTGCGCGTGCATTGCATCGCCTGAGTCCTCGTGCCGAAAACAATTTCATTGCGATCAACTGTGCAGCCATTCCTGAGAACTTGCTCGAATCCGAGTTATTCGGTCACGAGAAGGGCGCCTTTACGGGCGCGCACAAGCAAACGCTCGGCAAGATTGAACTCGCAAATGGCGGCACGCTGTTCCTCGATGAGATCGGTGATATGCCGGTCGCATTGCAAGCCAAGATGCTGCGCTTCCTGCAGGAACGTGTCATCGAACGTGTCGGCGGTCGTGAGGAGATTTCCGTTGATGTTCGCGTTGTGTGCGCGACCAATCAGAACCCCGAAGAACTTATCAAAGAAGGCGCGTTCCGCGAGGACCTCTATTACCGTGTGAGCGAAATCACGATCAACATTCCGCCATTCCGTGACCGGGAAGAAGGCCGCCTTATCCTTGCGCGCAACCTGTTGCAGAAGTACTGCAAGACACAGGGCAGGGCGATCAACGGTTTCTCGGATGATGCTGTTCAGGCGATCGAAACTTACTTGTGGCCTGGCAACGTCCGAGAACTGGAGAACAAGATCAAGGGTGCGGTCATCATGGCGGATGGCAAGACGGTGACCGCGGCCGACCTTGGAATCGTCGCCGGCGAAGGCGAAGAAGAATCACTGAATCTGCGTAGCGTCCGGCAACACGCCGAGTCGAAGGCGATTCGTGTTGCATTGACGAAATGTTACGGCAATATTTCCAAAGCCGCCGAAATGCTCGGCATTACCCGGCCGACGCTATACGACTTGTTAAACAAGTACGGGATGTCGGCCGACGGGTACTCGAAGAAAGCTAACGTGTCTTGAACTGATCCGGGTTCAGGTCGTGGCGGGCCAGCAGTTTGTAGAAATCGGTGCGGTTGCGTTTGGCAAGCCGCGCTGCCTGGCTGACATTCCCCATCGTAATCTGCAGGATTTGTGACAGGTAGTTGCGCGTAAATTCATCGCGCGCATCGGTGAACGATGCAAGCTTACCGGCGTGCTCACCCAGTGATTGCTGTACCAGTTCGCCACTGATAACCGGCGAGCGCGACAGCGCCACATTCTGCCGCACAACGTTATACAGCTGACGAATATTGCCTGGCCATTCAGCAGTTACCAGCATCTCAACAGCTTCGGGTGCGTAGACCTTTCTTTCCTGTCCGGCTTCTTGCGCAATGATCTGCAGGAAGTTCGCGACGAGTAGTGGAATATCCTCGCGGCGATCATCGAGCGTCGGAAGTTTAATATTGACGACGTTGAGTCGGTAATAAAGGTCTTCCCGGAAATGGTCTGTACGCATCAGTTCCTGCAAGTCGCGGTGCGTAGCCGAGATGACGCGAACGTCCACCTGCAACGCCTCCGTGCTACCCACCGGTCGTACCTGGTTTTCCTGCAGTACGCGCAGTAGTTTGACCTGCAACCGCATCGGCATATCACCGATCTCATCGAGTAGCAGGGTGCCTCCCTCGGCAGCCTGGAACAGTCCCTTGTGCGTGCGAGTAGCGCCGGTAAACGCGCCCTTCTCGTGACCGAACAACTCGGACTCAAGCAGGTTCTCGGCCATCGCCGAACAGTTGATCGCTGTGAATGGCTTATTGTGTCTCGGGCTCGCGTTGTGAATCGCCCTGGCGAGCAGTTCCTTGCCCGTGCCGCTTTCACCTGTGATCAGAACACGGGCATCGGTTGCCGCAACCATCTTCGCCTGCTGCAGAACCTCTTTCATGCCCTGGTTGCGCGTAATTATTTCCGAGGCCCAGTTTTCCTCGACATCGGCCGAGCCCGACACGCGCAGCGCTTTATCGACCGTGACCATCAACTCGTCTTTGTCGATCGGTTTCGTCAGGAAACCGAATGCGCCGCTTTGCGTGGCAACAACAGCATCCGGGATTGTGCCGTGAGCTGTGATAATGACAACGCGTAGACCGGGGGACCGCGTCTGCAATTCTTTTAGCAGCCCAATGCCGTCCATCTTGTCCATGCGCAGGTCGGTAATGACGAGATCGGGCGTAAATCGGTTCAGTGTGGCGAGTGCCTTGTGAGCGCTTTCGACGGCTTCAACGTCGTAACCCTCGGCGCGTAGCCGGATGCTCAGCAGGCGCAGCAATCCCGGATCGTCGTCAACGAGCAGGATTTTGCCTTTGGATTGGGCGGAGCGGGTAGCCATCGGGGTAGGTTAGAGTGATTTAGTTAAGTCGGCAAGGCTACTCTTGCTCTCGTATCGAGCGCTCGATCGACGTTATTGCCTCGAGTTTTTGCTCTGCCTCGTCAAGTTCACGCCGCAAGCGTCGATTCTCGGCCTCGGCGGTGGCAAGGCGTTGATTCGTAATGCTTTCCTGATTCTGGGCGGCTCGGGATGTGGCGCTACGCAGACGCTGCACCTCGGCCTGGGCAACGGCGATCTGCTCGGCTGACTTGAGATGAATGGTCGCCAGCGCGATCTCTGCCTGGGTCATCAGCTCGGTTCTGGCGAGGGCCTCGCGCAACATCGACGCCGCAACATCAGGGTCGAACTCTGAGTGCCCCGGTGTGGCGAGCACGAGAGCAAAACGCAGATTCGTTTGTGAACCCGGTGTGAGTTGGGCCCCCGCTTGTGCATCGGCGAATATCTCGGCCTGGGTTGCGGGATCGCCAGCGGCGAGTCGCTGCAACTCGGCGAGATAGTGTTCAGCCTCGGGCGCACCGAGGATGCCAACTTCGCTGTCAGATGAATCAGACCTGGACGCGCCCGTCAGGAAGTCTTTGGTCTGCGCGCAACCAGTAAGCAGCAGAACAGTCAGTGCTGTCGCCGCGATATTCCGTACTGTCAGTCCTCTGTTACGCATTGGCTGCCATCTTTTGTTGCGAAACGGCGCGTTTCTGCGGGATGTACACCCGGAAATGCGCGCCCGAAAATTCATTCGAATCGACCAGTTCAACCGAACCCTCGTGTGCTTGTATGCACTCGAGGACCACCGACAATCCGATACCTGTGCCAGCGACCTGGCCACCTTGTTCTGTACGCCCCTGGAAAAAAGCCTCAAAAATTCTCGGGCTTTCTTCTTCCGGAATACCCGGTCCCGTGTCGCCGAACTCGAGTACGAAGCTCGAGTGTGTTTCATGTGCACGAATCGTGATGTAGCCGCCTCTGGGCGTGAACTTGACTGCATTCGATAGTAGATTATCAAGGACTGTGCGGATTTTGTCGCGATCCGCGTTCACAATCAGGTCTTCTATTTCGAGTTTTAATTGAATGTGCGCAGCCTTTAACGCGAGCCGCTGCTCTTTCGCAACCGAGATAGCCAGTGCTCGTATGGGGAAGTCAGATAGCGTCAGAACCTCGGTCTTCGTTTGCCAGGCACTGAAGCTGAGCAGATTTTCGATGAGCTGCTGCAACTTGAGTCCGTTGACGCGCAGGATGTCGGTGACTTCACGTTGTGGCTTTTCGAGATCTCCGACAGTGCCATCAAGCAGTAATTCTGTGCCTTCGCGAATGTTCGCCAGTGGCGTCTTGAGTTCGTGCGACATGTGACGCAGAAATTTGTTCTTTTCCTGTGCCAGCTCAAGCAGGCGCAGACGTAGCCATTCGAGCTGCCGACCGAGTTGTTCGAGGTCGGTCGGACCTTTGACCTGGATTGGTTTTGAGAAACCGCTTTGACCGAGTTGGTGGATCGCGCCATCGAGTTGCCGAATCGGTCTCGCAACGAGCAGGATAAAGAACAATACGAGTATCAGCGTGCCCGGCACGAGTGCTGCGACCTGCCATGCAGATACGCGCTGTGCTCGTCGCGTGCTTTCCTGCAGGCTGCGTAATTCGGTGTCGACAAACATCGTCGTCGTCGTCGTAAATTCAGTAACACGTTGTCGCAGCAGGGCGAAATCGGCGATAGCTTGTGCCTGGTCGTCGTCGCTAAGGTTGGGCTGCTCCAGCGTCTGCACAATGCGTTTGGCTCCGGCCCCGATTGATGCGGCCAGTGTCGTCGCATCGGCCTGTTCTGCCAGCAACGCCATCTCTGCCAGGTGCGCCTCGATAGTAGCGAGATCCTGATACAACAACTGTAGTGAGCTCGGGTTTCCAAGCACCTGGTATTGTCGTGCTACGCGATCCAGTGAGCCGACATGCTCTACAAGCAAGCGGTTGTTATCGGCCGCTGCGACACCGGTAAAAACCAGTTGCTCGCTTTGCTCAGCAAGCCGGTCGAGATTGACGAGTGCCCAGATCACCGCGATCAGCAACGGCAGACCGACAAGCCCAAATCCTACGAGAATCAGGCCGTTAAGCGATCTTGGGCGATAAAATTTCATGCTTGCAGTGTAGCACTGGCAACGTTCGAATTACGCTGCCCAGTACGCTCCGGGATCCTGATTCGCGATCTTGCGCTCCCATTCGAGGCTCGTGCGAACAATCGTATCGAGATCGTCAAACCTGGGTTCCCAGCCAAGTACACTCTGGATCTTCCTGGCCACAGCGATCAGCTCGGGAGGGTCGCCATCACGGCGCGGCTCCTCGGTAATACTCAATGCCGCACCGTTTGCTTTCTCAACGGCAGCAAGGACTTCGCGGACGCTATAGCCGTGCCCGTAGCCGCAGTTGAGAGTGGTCGATTTGCCGCCATCTCTCAGGTAGTTGAGCGCGTCGAGATGTGCACAGGCCAGGTCCTCCACATGAATGTAGTCACGCAGACCAGTCCCATCAGGCGTCGGGAAATCAGTGCCGAAAATACTGACGCCTGAACGGATGCCGACCGCTGCTTCGCAGGCAACTTTGACAAGTAGTGTTGCCTTCGGCGTCGACTGACCGATGCTGCCGCCCGGTTCGCACCCTGCAACATTGAAGTAACGCAGCGCGACATAGGTCGGGCCACCGGCAATTGCCAGGTCGCGCAGCATCCACTCAGTCATGAGCTTCGAACTGCCATACGGGTTAATCGGTCGTGTCGCGGTTGCCTCTGATGCCGCCCCCTCGGGCGGTATTCCGTAGACGGCCGCGGTCGACGAAAACACGACGTGTTTGACGCCATGGGCATGCGCGCGCTCAAGTAGCGTGCGACTGCTGGCCGTGTTGTTGCCGTAGTATTTGAGCGGATCCGACACTGACTCAGGCACAATCGTATGTGCCGCGAAGTGCATCACCGTGTCAATATCATGATTGTCGAAGATGCGGTCGAGCAGGGCAGCGTCGCCGGTATCACCAATTATGAGCTCGCCGAAGGTAACGGCCGCCTCAAACCCGGTCGACAGGTTGTCGAGGGTAATGACATTTTCGCCGTTGGCGCCGAGCTGGCGCACGACGTGGCTGCCGATGTAACCAGCGCCACCTGTGACGAGAATCTTGCCGTTATCCATTGCTCACCCAAAAATCCCTGAAATGCACCTGAAAAGCGCCGGAACTGTGACGGCGGCGCACGTTCAAAGGACAAAGTTTATCAATACTTACGGGTCGAATTCGGACCTACTTCGCACAATATTATGTGAGAATCGTGCATCGCGTGAGGCTAAATCGAGGATATTTTTTGATTTCACCTGGAACAGGCCGGGCGGCCCTGCTTGCTTGTATTTCGCTCCTGCTGGGCGCTTGTGGTGGCAGCGGCAACGGAGGCGGGATGAAAACTGTCGCTGTGTCCGGAACGGTCAGCTATGAGTTCGTGCCGACGAACGCCGCTTGCAGTGGGCTGAACTTTAACGCGATCGAAGTACGTCCGATTCGCGGCGCAACGGTGCAACTCATCGACGCGGCTTCGGGTACGGAAATCGCAAGAACGACGTCGAGCGCGGGCGGTACCTTTTCGATCTCCGGTATCCAGCGCAACATTATGGTTCAGTTGCGAGTACGCGCTGAACTTAAGGACTCAAATGTGCCCGGGTGGGACGTCGAGGTGCGGGATAATTATATCGACGGGGCAAGTGACTTCGATAGTCCCGCGCCACCGCCACTATCAACCCGTGCACTGTACGCGCTGAACGGCGCGAGCTTCGATACCGGGACCAGTAATGTCCAGCGGAATCTGACCGCGACAACCGGCTGGGACGGTACGAGTTACTCGGGTCCGCGCGCCGCGGCGCCGTTTGCACTGCTCGACACGGCGTATGCGTCGATGCAGTTTGTTCGCGGCTTCGATGCGGGTGTGGATTTCGCGCCGCTGGACATGTTCTGGAGCGTCAATAACACGCCGGGCAACGGGCAGTTTGATATCACCGCCGGTGAAATAGGGACGTCTGGATACATCCCGCGAGTTGATTCATTGCTCGTTCTCGGTGATGCGGCGATCGATACCGATGAATTTGATGGACACGTCGTAGCCCACGAGTGGAGCCACTATTTTGAAGATGTGCTGGCACGCTCGAACTCCGAGGGTGGGTCGCATTTCCTGGGCGAAAGCCTGGATGCCTCGATCGCGTTCAGTGAGGGATTTGCAGAGGCTCTGGCGTCCATGATCCAGAATGAACCGATCAACTGCGACACCTTCGTTCCTGGCACATCAGGCGGTGGCGGATTCACGGTCGAGGGCAACAGTTTCGGGCAGCGTGGGTGGTATAACGAGGTTTCAGTCGCAACATTGATTTGGGACCTTTGGGATACGAGCGACGACGGCATCGACAATGGCTCGCTTGGCTTTGGGCCTATATACGACACGATGGTAGGGCCGCATGCGATGAGCGATTCGTTCGCGACCCTGTTCTCTTTCGCCACGGAACTTCGCGCATCACTTAGCGTCCAGGACGCCGCATTGCTTGACGCGTTGCTCAATCGCGAGGGGGTCGTCACAGGCGCCGACCTTGACATATGGGCCACCAATGAAACGAACGATGCCGGCGTTGCTCAGGACGTTTTTCCGTTGTACGTGCCCTATACGGCCGACGGTTCCGTGACTAACGTGTGCGTGAACAATCAACTTGATGGATTCGCACGGCATGGCAACAACGTGGGCGAGAATCGCTACTTGCGCATTACCGTGCCATTCGATGATGAGTACGACGTCAATGTTGTGACTACTACGGCAACGCCACCTTCCGCGGACCCCGATGACCGCGATTACAGCGATCCCGACATCTTCATCTACCACGGCTCTGTTCCCGAGGAGATCGCGAGGGCGGAGACCGATACTGTGCAGAACATGGAACCCACGTTTCGCACGCCCATGTTGCTCGCGACCGAGACCTATCTTGCCTTCGTCGAGGAATGGCGCTTCCACGACGTCTTCGCGTCGACGGCATTCCCGCAACGAATCTGTTTCGACGTATCATTGACGCCGACGCCTTAGGCCGGCAGCAGGTAACCACATGAACCGAACGACACTCTTTCTCCTCGTGCTGTCCATGCTCGCAGCTTGCGGGGATGGCACTGACACGGATGCCAGGCAAGCAGCTGATCAGGACAACAAGACGGGCGAGGTGGGTGCGATGACGGCCAAACCGCAGGGCCCGGTCTCCATCGACTATCGGATAATCGGTACGCCGATCCTGGGCCAGTCTCTCGCGATCGATCTTGAAGTGACGTCAACGATCGGACCACAGGCCATTACACTGAGTTACCGTGTCAATGATTCGACGGCTATGGAGTTCATGGAATCACAGCCCGCAGAAACGACGATCGCGGCCAGCAGTGACGAAGGACCGAGCTTGCAGCAGGTCCGGCTGGTGCCATTACGTGAAGGGCGCTTGTTCCTGAACGTGTCGGCGAGCGTCGAAATCGACGGCGGTACTGTATCGACGTCGATGGCCATCCCAATTGAGGTCGGTACGGCGGTGCGGCAGATAGAAGAAAACGGCGTCATCACAACCGACGAAGACGGCAACCCGATCCACGCGTTACCCGCCTCCGAAAACTAGCTCCGACACACCGGTCCCCCGGGCCGGACCTGCGCGCTGCAAGTCGTTATGTTCAGTCGTTGTTGAGCGAGGATCAATTATCTCGATAAGTATGAGGTTTTTGTCATAACTCATTGATCATTAACGGGAATTATTTCCCAGAAAAATTTTCAAAATCTGATTTGCATCACAGACCCCGATGCGAACTCTCCTTAAAGTATGTTGCTAATACCAGCTCTTCGACAGAAGTCGCTGGGCGCACAGTGCAAACATATTCACGGAATGAGTTGATCAGTCGATGCACAAGGAGCTTCGCGACAGAATCAAGAGAGCGACGGAGGAGTCGGGGATTGAAAAGCCCGACTTCCTGGAGTTGTTGCACCTGATCGATCAGCACTACGACAAGATGGAAGCGACAATCACCCAGTCGCTGACGAACACCACTCCCATTGAAGCCATTTTCGACAGCGTGACCGAAGCGCTCCTGTCGGTCAGCGAAAGCGGCATCATCTGCAACTGCAATAAAGTCTGCTCGCATTACTTTGGCCTGACGCGCGACCAGCTCATTGGGTCGAAGATTGAGCATGTGCTTCCAGCCGTAAAGAATCGGGCCGTCGAGAAGTTCCTTGAACCGTTCATGACGAACCTGGACGACTCACAGGTTGATGTGACGGGCGGCCGGGTTGATGCGTTGCGGGCGAACGGCGACAAATTTTTCGCAGAAATTAGCGCCAGCCGTTTAAAGGCCGGCGATGGGCATATCTTTGTAATCAGCCTACGCGATGTGACGGGCCGCCAGGCGGCGGAGAGCGCGCTTAAGCATAACGAGGAGCGCTATCGCGCGCTGATCGAGAACGCGCCCGAGGCTATTGTTGTCTTCGACCCGGAAGCGGGCACCTTCGTTGACGCCAACGACCAGGCCTGCGAGTTGTTCAACTTGTCACGCAAACGCTTGCTATCGATTGGGCCGGAACAAGTCAGCCCGGAGATACAACCCGACGGTACGCCGTCCTTCGGCATTGCACGCGGCTACATCGAAAGGGCCTTGAATGGTGAGCACCTGACGTTTGAGTGGACACACCTCAACTCGGCGGGCGACGAAATCCCGTGCGAGGTCCGACTGAGCCGCTTGCCGGCAGGCGAAAAACACATTGTGCGCGCGTCGATTACGAACATCACTGAGCGCAAGCGCAATGAGACGCTCGCATTCGCTCAGAACAAAATCCTCGAAATGATCGCGGCCAGTGTGCCGCACGACCGCACGCTGCGTGCAATTTGCCGCAGTGTTGAGAAGATCAGCGACAACTTCCGTGGCGCCATCATGCAACTCGGATCACGGGGCCAGACGCTGAGCGTGTCCCAGGCACCGAGCCTCCCTGAACCCTTCAAATTGCTGCTCAATTTCGTCGATGTAAGTGAAAACAGCATCGCCTGTGGCGCAGCAGTGCATCATGGTGAAGATCGTTTCACAGCCGACATCACAAAGGATGAGGCCTGGGCGCCTCACAAGAACCAGGCTGTACAGCACGACGTATTATCGGTCTGGTCGTTCCTGGTTCACGGTGCCAGAGGTCGTGTTCTCGGTACGATGGATGTGTATGTGAACGAGGCTCGTGTACCGACAACAGATGAGCTCGACAAACTGGGTCGTCTCGCTCGACTCGCCGGTATCGCAATCAAACGTCAGCTCGACGAGGACAAACTGCGCAGCTCCGAAATGCGCTATCGCGGCTTGTTCGAGAATGTTGTGGATGGCGTCTATATTTCATCGCGCAAGGGCGACCTGATCGCTGCCAATCCAGCGCTTGTCGAGATGCTCGGTTACGAGAGCGCTGACGAGCTGAAAGCCGCTGGTCGGACCACGATGCTTTACGTGAACCCGATCGATCGTGAGCGTGTGTTTGCGCGCCTCGAGGCCGAAGGCATCGTCAAAAATTTCGAATACCGCCTGAGGCGAAAAGACGGGCGTGAGATCGTTGTACTCGAGAACGCACGCGCGGTTCACGATGACGACGGAAATATTGTCGCGCATGAAGGCACCATCACCGACATAACCGATCGCAAGCGCGCTGAAACGCGCGTTTTTGAAGAAAAGGAACGCGCCCAGATCACGCTGCAGTCGATTGGCGACGGTGTCATTACCACTGATGCCGATGGCAATATTGACTACATCAATCCGGTCGCGCAGGACCTGACGGGTTGGGACATGCGCAGTGCGCGCAACAAGTCGATTACCGAAATCATGACGATCATCAACGCGCACACGCGCGCAACGGTTGATAACCCTGTCATGCGATGCCTGAAAGACGGTCGCGTCATCACGCTCGAAGAAAATTCAATCCTTATTTCGAAAAACAGCGACGAAGTGCCCATTCAGGATTCAGCGGCCCCGATTCGCGACCGTATAGGCAATGTTATCGGCTCGGTCATGGTGTTCCACGACGTAAGCAAGGAAACACGGCTGTTCCGACAGCTCAGCTACCAGGCGTCTCATGATGCACTCACGGACCTGATCAACCGGCGCGAGTTTGAGAATCGACTGACAGTCGCGCTCGACGGGGTTCGTAGCAACCCTGAAGATACGCACGCATTGCTGTACCTCGACCTCGATCAGTTCAAGGTGGTCAACGACACATTTGGTCACTCGGCCGGCGACGCCCTGCTGCGGCAGCTGTCGGAGCTGGTGCAAACCAACATTCGCTCGACCGATCTGCTTGCGAGGCTTGGAGGCGACGAGTTCGCCATCTTGCTCGAACGTTGCAGCGAAGAGCGGGCCCTGGAAATCGCCGAGAAGATTCGCGGCGCCGTCGAAGGCTATCGCTTCGAATGGCAGGATTCGTTCACGACCATACGATGCTCGATCGGTGTCGTCCTGGTGACGAGCGAGAACGCGGATGTTGCAGGACTTATGAGTTCTGCAGACGTCGCCTGTTATTCGGCAAAAGACATGGGTCGTAACCAGATTCACCTGTACAAGGACAGCGATGCCTCGATGCGCCATGAGGAGATGAAGTGGGTGTCACGCATCAGCAGCGCGGTCGAAGAGGACCGGCTCGAACTGTTCTTCCAGCCCATCATCGGTATTGGCAAGGACAATGGCAGCGCGCGCGGCCACTATGAATTATTGCTGCGTATGCGTGACGAGAACGGTGCGCTCGTCAGTCCGGACCAGTTCATACCTGCGGCAGAGCGCTACAACCTGATGTCCACGCTCGACCGTTGGGTCATCCGGACGGCGTTGTCGAGCCTCGCTGACCGCGATGCGGAAGGCGAAGCGCGCTATACAATCGCTATCAACCTTTCTGGAACGTCGCTTAGTGAAGATCGTTTCCTTGAGGACGTCATCAAAGAACTCGAGAAGCAGAAGTTGCCGACGGGCGCCGTATGCTTCGAGATTACTGAGACTGCAGCAATCTCAAACCTGTCACGGGTTGTTCACTTCATGAACACGCTGAAGAAGCTCGGCTGCAAGTTCTCGCTCGACGATTTCGGCAGTGGTTTGTCGTCATTTACGTACCTCAAGAATCTGCCAGTTGATTATCTCAAGATCGATGGTCAATTCATTCGCAATGTCGTCGATGACTCAGTTGACGAGAGCATGGTAAAGGCGATCTGGGAAGTCGGGCACGCGATGGGTATCGAGACGATTGCGGAACGCGTGGAGACCAAACAGGTACTCGAAAAGCTCGGGTCGCTTGGTATCGAGTTCGCACAGGGTTATTACATTGCCCGCCCGACGTCCGTTGCGTCCTTCGAACCCTGGGGCAGCAACCGCTTTTCGGAGCTGTCGGCCTAGATGGGGAAATGGGCTGAGATTGCGTCGCCGCGCTCACGATGACAGAATCGGTCGTCATGTCTGACGGCCAAAACAACACTGATCCATCTTTGCTGACCTCCAGCGAGCCGTCGCCGTTCTACATCGTTAATCCATTAGCCGAAGCACCTGTGTTGCTGGTCTGTGACCATGCTAGCTGTCGATTCCCACAGGCACTGGGCGACATGGGTCTTGATCCCTTTGCACGGCGTTGTCATCTGGCCATCGATATCGGTGCCGGCAAGCTGACCGAGAAGATTGCCAAAAGCCTGGGCTTTACGGCTGTCATTGCGCAGTATTCGCGTCTCGTCATCGACTGTAACCGGCAGCTCATGGATCCGGGGGCCTTTCTCGAGTACGGCGATGGCATCCTGGTACCGGGAAATCGAAACCTGAGCCAGGCCGACAAGGACGCACGAGCGGACGCGATCTACTGGCCTTATCACAATGCCATCGAGGATCAGATAACGCGTTTGCGCGCTGTCGGCCCGGCCCCGGCATTTATCTCGATCCACAGTTTCACACCGGTGTTAAACGGCGTCTCCAGGGACGTGCAGATGGGTGTCCTGTGGGACACGGACTCACGACTCTCCGATATCTTCATAGAAGATTTCCGCGCCGCCGGATTCCTGACCGGTGACAACGAACCGTATTCAGGTCAGGCCCCGCAGGATTTCACGATTGACCATCACGCTGAGGAAATAGGTCTGCCTCATGTGGGTATCGAGGTGCGGCAAGACCTTATTGACGATATCGCCGGAGTGGAAGAGATTTCACCTGTAATGCATCGCATCATCGAATCGATTCCGGAGAGAATCGGGCTATTGCTGGACAAGATTCCGGCGTAGCGAACAACAGGCGGCCTGCCAAAGGGGGGTACGTGAAGAACGATGTTGGACCGCAACTGACCATCGGTGTCGAGGAAGAATACCTGCTCGTCGACAAGGAGACTCGCGCACTCGTCGTCGACCCACCTGATGACCTGATGGAGGAGTACGAGAAGCGCCTCGGCATCCAGGTGTCAACCGAACTGCTTCGCTCTCAGGTTGAGATCGGTACCAAGGTCTGCAAGAACGTTGCGGAAGTTCGTGAAGAGCTTGTGTACCTGCGTGGCAACATCAAGGAAGTCGCGAACAGGTACGGCCTCGAACCAATAGCATCATCGACACACCCGTTCAGCCACTGGCACGACCAAAAACACACGCGTAAGGAGCGCTACGACCAACTGACGGTTGAGATGCAGGGCGCCGCCCGGCGGCTTTTGATTTGCGGTATGCACGTGCATGTCGGCATCGAAGACGACGAGCTGCGCATCGACCTGATGAACCAGATGTCATATTTCCTGCCGCACCTTCTTGCGCTGTCCTGTTCGTCGCCATTCTGGGAAGGCCGTGATACCGGGCTCAAGAGCTATCGCCTCACCGTGTTCGATGCATTGCCTCGTACCGGGCTGCCCGAGCGCTTTGCCAGCTATGCCGAATACGAACGGCATGTTCGCGTGCTCATGGATGCGGGGCTAATCGAGGATTCGACGCGCATCTGGTGGGATCTCAGGCCGAGCGGGAAGTTTCCAACCCTTGAAACGCGCATCATGGATGTGTGTACACGCGTTGATGACAGCGTGTCCCTGGCGGCGCTGCTGGTGTGCATTTACCGCATGTTGTATCGACTCAGAACCCATAACCAGCGCTGGCGCATTTATACGCCCATGTTGATACGTGAGAACCGCTGGCGTGCCATGCGATACAGCTTCGATGAGGGCCTTATTGACCTGGCCAAAGGTACGGTTGTGCCATTCGAGGAATTGCTCGATGAATTGCTGTGCCTCATCGCCGAAGATGCAGAAGCACTGGGCTGCACGGACGAAATCAACGATATTCGCCATATATTGCAGCGTGGCACGAGTGCGCACCGGCAACTCAAGAAATACGAGCTCGAACGGGCAGGTGGGGCTAGCAATGAGGACGCCCTGAAAGGCGTCGTCGACAGGCTGATTAAGGATACCGCAGAAGGCCTGTAGGGCGCTCCACAAGTGGGTTTCTGGAATGCGGCACAGGTCGCATTATGTTGCCTTGAAGCCGGCTAGCATTCCGGTATGAGACGGTATGCTGACAATACTGCGTCCGGGGCAAGCCTGTGATCGAATGGCTTGATTTCGTGCTGCGCCCAACGTTCGCGATCGCGTCCGTTGTGTACATATTGATAGCCGTGCATGTGGCGCGCTCGTCGCCGCAGCATGCCAATAGCGTCATCGCATTTTTCCTGTTCCTGATCGGCGCGCTTGTCGCAGGGGCAGGCTTTTCTTACGGCGCCGAGGATCCGAACATCTACGGCATCGGCCGTGTCCTCGCGTTCTTTGCGTCGGGTTTCTTGCCGGTAGCATTCTACATCGTGTACCGGGAGTACACGGACGGGCCGCCACACGCACTCGTTATTGCGATGCTATCCGTCATACCGATCGCGACAACGCTGCTTGCCTTGACGAATTCAATGCACAACATGATCTGGACAGCGACGGTGACAGAGACCGGGCTTTACTTTACCGACGTCAGCGAACACTCCTGGTTCAATCGAGTGCAGGCGCCATTCATGTATGGCCTGTTCATCTACTCTGCGATTGCCCTGGCCGGCCGATTGCCGACAATTGCTCCGGCGCATCGCAAGACAGTCCTGTTGCTGCTGGGCTGTGCGATTCTGCCGTTCGGCGTAAGCGTCGGTAATATTTACTTCAACATGGGCCCGAAGGACTTTCCGTTTTCGGCGCTTTCATTCGTTGTGATGCTGCCGCTGTATGCTTATGCGGCCATATCGATGCGATTCTATGAATTCAGCCCGATCGCATACCAGACGCTTTTTGATCATGTACGTGACCCGATATTCGTACTCGATAAGGAAGAACGAATAGTCTGTGTAAACAAAAGTGCGCAAGAGTTGCTTCGCGGCAGTGAACGTGAGCTTATCGGACGCAAGCTGTGGGACGATTTTCCCGAGGCCCGCGACATTGTCAGGCAAGCCAGTGAACTGGACCTGACGCAAACGCTCAAGTTGCACAAGGATCATATCTACGAGCTCAGTGTTGGCCCGCTGAATGGGCCAAAAGGCCAGCACCTTGGAATGGTCGTCGTATGCCGCAACGTGACTGAGCGGCGCCATGCACAAAGCCAGCTCGCGGACAGCGAGCACCTCATTCGTACATTGATCGAGACCTCATCAAACGGAATTTTGCGCTTTGCCCGTGATCGAAACGACAAGAGTGTTCGTTTCCGCTGCGTTTTTGCCAATCGTGCTGCCGAGACATACCTGGGTTGCGGTACCGGCACACTCGTTGGTATGCCACTCGACAAGCTAACGCAGCTTAATCCCGAGCGCCTGATCGGACACTTTACTGGTGAGGCCACCGGGCACTCAGCACTCAGCTACGAAACGTCTGCCGAGATGGCGGAAGGCGAAAGCTGGTTGCGGATCGTCGGCGAACCCGTCGGAGATGATTTCTCGATCACGCTGATCGACATTACGCAACGCAAGCGAAATGAAGACAAGATGCTTGCTGATGCGTTGCGAGACCCCCTGACCAGCGTGCTCAATCGACGCGGTTTCGAGAAAGAGGGCAACGTGCTGATCCGTGCCCACGATAGTGGCGCGGTGTTGTACCTCGACCTGAACCAATTCAAGAGTATCAACGACCGTTTTGGACACCAGGCGGGTGATGCATTGTTGAAGGCATTTGGTCATCGCCTCGAGTTTTGTTTGCGCCCCGAAGATATTCTCGGCCGGCTTGGCGGTGACGAGTTTGCGATCGTCTTGCCCGGCATTAGTGTTGACGACGCCAGGCATGTTGCCGATCGTCTTGTGCAGACTGCGTCCGAGGCCTACATCATCCAGGGGCAGGAAATTAAGTGCACAGCCAGCGTCGGTATCGCCTTGATGCCTGAACACGGAGAAGAGCTGTGGCACTTGATCAGCGTCGCCGACCAGGCGATGTATGACGCGAAGACAGAAGCGTCCGACGATGCGGCCAATGATGGCTCGGCGTTCATGGGCCACTCGAGCGAAAGAAACAAGTAGCACTGATTCCCATTTGTTGTTTTTCCTGCAGGCGTTGTAATTGATTTATATATCGACTATTCTCGATATATGGATATTAACTCCGCTGTAAATGCGCTCGATGCTCTGGCTCACGAAACCCGGCTTAGCGTATTCCGGCTGTTAGTGCAGACGGGACCCACCGGGCTGACCGCGGGTGCAATAGCCGATCATCTGGACGCACGCCAGAACACCATGTCGAGTCACCTTGCCAAGTTGCATCGTGCCGGCATCGTCACGAGCGAACGCGATGGCCGCAACATCATTTACCGTGCCGACTTCGATGCGGTCAGCGGCCTGATCGTTTACCTGATGGAGGACTGTTGCGGTGGTAATGCAGAAGTGTGCAAGCCCGTGGCGGAATCTATAAGTTGTTGAAGAGAGCAGGCATGAATTTATTTGAACGTTACCTGACGCTTTGGGTAGGTCTTTGCATCGTTGTCGGCATCGGACTTGGACAGCTGTTTCCGGAATTTTTCCAGTTCGTCGGCCGAATAGAAGTTGCCCATATCAATCTGCCAGTTGCCGTGCTGGTGTGGCTGATGATCATTCCGATGCTGATCAAAATCGACTTGCGGCAATTGAGTGGCGTGCGTGAACACTGGCGCGGTGTTGGCGTGACCCTGTTCGTCAATTGGGGAGTGAAGCCGTTTTCGATGGCGTTACTCGCCTGGTTTTTCATCGGCTACCTGTTTAGAGACTACCTGCCTGCGGAACAGATCGACTCGTACATCGCCGGCCTGGTAATACTCGCTGCCGCACCGTGTACGGCAATGGTGTTCGTGTGGAGCAACCTGATGCGCGGCGAACCTCACTTTACGCTGTCCCAGGTGGCGTTGAACGACGTAATCATGGTGTTCGCGTTTGCGCCGGTTGTAGCCCTGTTGCTTGGCTTGTCCGAGATACAGGTTCCATGGGACACGCTGTTCCTGTCGGTCCTGTTGTATATCGTTGTGCCACTGATCATTGCGAGTCTGTGGCGTCGCCATTTGCTGGCCGGGGTCGATGGCGAGGCGCGACTGCAGGAGGTGATCGCGCGCCTGGGGCCGGTCTCGCTGGTCGCGCTACTAGCCACACTGGTTCTGTTGTTCGGTTTTCAGGGCAAGCAGATTATCTCAGCGCCCCTGATCATTGCGTTGCTCGCCGTGCCGATACTGATCCAGGTTTTCTTTAATTCCGGGATTGCGTACCTGCTGAACAGGCAAGTTCGATCGCCACACTGTGTTGCGGGCCCGTCAGCATTGATTGGCGCCAGCAATTTCTTCGAGCTGGCGGTTGCTACCGCAATCGCGCTGTTCGGGTTCGAGTCCGGCGCCGCATTGGCAACCGTAGTTGGCGTGCTGATAGAGGTACCCGTAATGCTGATGGCCGTAAAGGTCGTCAACAATTCCCGCGACTGGTATGAACGTCGCGACGGGATCAACGCGGGCGCCTAGTTTTACTGATTAAGTTAGGGAGGCGGGATAATCACGAAATCGACGACGGTCGGATCAACGTTTTCGAAGATGATTGTTTCGACAACGTCACCGAAGTCCAGGTCGAGGGTAATCGGACCGGCGAGCAATATGTCTTCGCCCATGTCGGTCACATAGACGTCGTAGAGACCCGGAATAATAGGAATCTGTACTGGCGAAAATCCTAGCGGCAAGCCGGGTAAGGTTGGAAATGCTTCGTCGAGCAGTTCGCCATCTGGCACGACGTAGATATCAACACCGGGTCTGCCACCGGCCGTGTTCATGAAACTCAGGCGTGCTCTCGTTTGAATGGAACGCCGGTCGGCGAAATTCGAAACCCTGATATCGGTCCCATCTGCATCAGTGAGGACGAAAAAGTCCGTGCGGGTTCCCGCGAATACAAATTCATCAACGTCAAGCAGCGTCGTGCCCGTGCTGCCCGGTGGCGTGTAAGTGACAGGTAATACGCCGGAAGTGACGTCGATGAACGATGTGATGTCCTTGAACGCGTGATCAGTCACTACAGGGTTCGTAAGCGGATCGTCGATGTAGATATCGGCATTACCGAAATTCAACCCACCGTGTATGAAACGCATTGTCGGCGGAAAACGCGAGTCGACCAGCACCGCGGTGCCGCCGACGGTAAGGTTGAAAAGACGCACCGAGATGGATGTCAGGTCGTTTTCATCACCGTCGAAGACGGTCATCATGAACTGCGCTCGCGCCGTGATCGTGACCGGATCAGATTCAAACAGAATGGTCGTATCATCGCCAGCGGGTGTGATCGTCATGACGTACTCGCCGCCCTCTAAATCGACGGGAGCTGCGATTTCACCAAAGGCCAGCGTTGCAATCTGCGCTCCGAGTGCTGGCGGTATGACCGGATCGGCAAAGTAAATATCGACGC
>Ga0209165_10000289_pt1 | contig 18881 bp, 17 predicted proteins | sample tdAd001_FD_187122 | JGI IMG/M metagenome (GOLD analysis project Ga0209165, IMG submission 187122) | Marine sediment microbial communities from the Atlantic coast under amendment with organic carbon and nitrate - tdAd00.1 (SPAdes)... | ecosystem: Environmental > Aquatic > Marine > Coastal >... | reverse complement strand
TCAATGTGCCGGTTCCCGGGACAAAAGCATGGGGATTTCCTACTGTTCTCGCGTTTGTTGCATGTATGCCATTAAACAGGCCATGTTGCTGTCCGGCTCCCTGCCGCTGGTGGATATTACCATTTATTATATGGACATTCGTGCTTTTGGAAAAGGATACGAACAATTTTATCAGAATGCCAAGGCCATGGGCATTGAATTCGTCAAAGGCAAGGTCGCCGCAATCGATGAAGGCGAAAATGGGAGTGTTGCATTACACTATGAAGATCAGTACAGGGGCGGTGTCGTAACAAAAAATCATGACCTGGTCGTCCTTTCTTTGGGGATGATTCCTGACTGGAAACCGGAAGGTATTTGCCCGATTTCGGCGGCTTCGGATGGCTTTATTCAAACCGTTCGACCCAAAATTGCGCCGACCCGGACGGACATGAAAGGCGTTTTTGTGGCCGGCGCTGCCGCGGGTCCAAAAGACATTGTGGATTCCATTGCAGAAGCCGGAGCAGCGGCCATGGAAGCTGCAAAATATCTGGTGGAAATAAACAGAGATCGAGCTGCATAATTTTTTTAGACATTGAAAACCAGATCCTTTGGGCATCGTCAGAGTCGACTGGTTCCGCCGAAAGAAACAAGGCAAGAGTTTGAAGTGAGCTAAAGCAAAGGAATTCTTCCAGTTATATAAAAAACACCGGAGTAAAGCGACTCCAGAACTTTAGGCATTTTAGATCACTTTAGTCACTTCACATTTAACCATTCTGAGATTAACAACCTCTTCCAGGGGTAAAAAAACCTTGGTCCGATTGACCGAGATTCTTTACTTTAACCTCTGAAATCAGGAAATTAATGAATGTCGTCTGAAACTAAAATAGAAACAAACCCTGAAAAAATAGGGGTATACATTTGTTACTGCGGCGGCAATATTTCCGATCATGTAGATGTGGAGGCGGTTCGCGATCGGGCGGAAAAAATCCCTGGAGTTTCAGTGGCTCGAACCAACATGTTCATGTGTTCGGACCCCGGCCAGGAACTGATTATGGAAGACCTTCGAGATGGAGTCGTCGACCGGGTCGTTGTGGCGTCCTGTGCACCGAGCCTTCATGAAATGACCTTTCGAAGCGCCATATACAGAGCCGGTAAAAACCCTTATATTTATGAGCATGCCAATATCAGAGAGCAAGTCAGCTGGGTTCACCACGGTGAAAAAGCCACAGATAAAGCAACGTTGCTTGTTGCAGCAGCCACTGCCAAAGCAGGCCTTCTTAAACCCCTTGAGCCCATTCGCATGGAAGCCCGGCGGCATGCCACCGTTATCGGCGGCGGGGTTGCCGGACTGCGGGCGGCCAAAGATCTGGCCGACCGTGGAATTGACGTCGTATTGATTGAAAAATCACCCTTTCTCGGTGGACAAACTGCGCAACTGGATCGGATTGCGCCCACCGGCGACAGGGCGGCGGATCTTATTACAGATCTGGCTGGACAGGTCCTGCAGGACGATTCCATTGCGGTCCATACCTGCGCCAGTGTTGAAAAATTCGAAGGGTATGTCGGCAATTTCAAACTCGGCGTCAAAAAGCAGTCCGCTCAAACAGACGCACAGCAAATTCTTGCGCAATTGAAACCTTCCGGGAAAAAACCGGGTGAGTTTATTCCATTTGCGGGTCTGTACCCCTGGCCCCCACCTGCTTCAGATGAGAAATTCAGTGTTGAAACCGGTGTCATCGTCCTGGCAACCGGTTTTAAATCTTATGCCCCGTATCATGGAGAATACGGTTACGGTGAACTTAAAGAGGTGATAACGCTCCCGAAATTGATCCGAATTTTGGCTGAAAACAACACCGCCGGCAGCTGCCTAAAAATAGACGGAAGAAACATACGGCATTTGGCCATGATCCACTGTGTCGGCAGCCGGAAGATTCCGGGTGTCCACCCCGAAGATGAATCCGGAAATTTGAACGAATATTGTTCGCGGACGTGCTGCTCGGCCACGCTCAACACTGCCAACATCATTCGTGAAACCTATCCTGAAACTCAAGTTTTCGAATTTTATAGAGACATTCGGACCTATGGCCGGGGACAGGAAGAACTTTACGAACAGGCGTCCAGAAATAAAGTAATTTTTTTGCGTTTTGAAGCCCAGGATTCCCCTGAGGTTTCAAAGAACAGTGATTCTGATGATTTCCCATTGCGGGTCAAAGTAAGGGATGCCCTGACTTTCGGTGAAGACGTCGAGGCCCCGGTGGATCTGGTGGTTCTGGTCACTGGAATGGAACCGAACAATGTGTCCGAGCTGGTAGACATGATGAAAATTCCAGTGGGCGCAGACCGCTTCCTCTTGGAAATTCATCCGAAACTGCGGCCGGTTGAACTGTCGGTGGCCGGGATTCTGCTGGCAGGAACCTGCCAGGCGCCCATGGATATCGGAGAAGCCTGCACCGGCGCCTCCGCCGGCGCAGTCAAGGCAGCTGCATTGCTCGCTCGCGGATATGTGGAACTCGACCCCTTTGTGGCGGAGGTCGACCTCCACACGTGCAACGGTTCAGGTGCCTGTGTGGAAGCCTGTTTAAATGAAGGCGCGCTGAACCTGGTGGAGATGAAAATCGATGGCAAAAAGGTTAAACGGGCCCAAGTAGCGCCGGCATTTTGTTTAGGATGCGGTGCTTGTGTTGCGGTGTGTCCTGAAAATGCCATCGACATCAACGGATGGACGCTAAAACAATATGAGGCGATGGTTGATATGATCGTCTCCGATAACGTCGTGGCCTGACCATTATTAAGCAATCACTTGACTACTGGGCGGCTGTTGGCGTGCCGTTTGGAAAGGGTTCCAATGAACCGAGACAATCAAAGTAGAACCGAAAAAAAAGATCTCCTGAAACGGCTGCGTAATGAGCGAAAAGAATGGATAACCCGGGCTTCTGAAAGACTTAGACTGCAGAAAAAGGAATTAAGGGCCATAAAAGAGCAGCTCAAGGAAGGGGCCGGAACCGTGCCACAGATTGCCGCTGCAACGGGAATTCCTGCCCACAGAGTCCTCTGGTATTTTGCGGCCCTCAAGAAGTACGGAGAGCTCGCCGAGAACGAAAAAGACGGCAGTTATTACCGGTATGCATTAACCGGAAAACCAACCGAAGATGCATCTGCATAACCCGGGGTGATTCACCGATCCGATACAAAATGGATCTGACTTTTGTGAGGAGTGTGATGATGACTTTTGTGAATCCGAATTTTGCTAAAGAACTGGAGCGCTTTGGGGAAGATACCGCGTCGGAATGCTTTAACTGCGGAACCTGTGCCGCCATATGCCCTCTGATTTACGAGCATTTTCCCCGCAGAATGATCCGCTACATCCAGCTGGGAGCAAAAGATCGAATTCTTGAAAATGCCCAGGAACTCTGGCGCTGCCTGCACTGCGGGCTTTGCACCCAGACCTGCCCCAGAGAAGCCGATCCCGGGGAAGTCATTCTGAGCTTAAAACGCTTTGTTGTGGATACGTGGAGGAGGTCCTGAAATGTATAATCCCAGGGATATTATCGATCTGATTGCCGACAATGTCAGAAAAACCCGGAATCCGTTCGGCATCCCGAACTTTTTATGCAACCGGTGGTGGAAAAATTCAGCCATACCCGAAAAAGGCGAGGCCCTGCTCTTTACCGGATTGATGTACCAGTTTGTGCCCTACATCGACCAATCGACCCGCTATCTGGAAAAATTTGAGGATACGCCCTGGGCCGATTTTGTGCGTTACGGCAAATATGTTCCCAATTATCTGGCGGGGATGGGTCTTGACTTGCTGACACCCGGAAAGGAAAAGAAAAGATTCAACACGATCCTCCAAAACATTGCCAAAATTCTTACAAAATCGAACGTAGATTTCTATTACCAGTCGGAACTGGATAGTTACAGCGGAATATTGTTATACGATTTGGGGGATCAGGAGGGTTTTGTGCGCCATGCTGAATTTGTGGCTGCAAAACTCAAAAGGGCCGGGGTCAAAAGTCTCATTACGGTAGACCCCCACACCACCTACGCCTTGAAAGTTCTCTATCCCAAGTACACCGGTCAACGCTTTGATGTCAAAACCTATTTTGAACGGGTCAACCTCACCTCAAAAAACGGCGGCGGGCGGGTCACCCTCCACGATCCCTGTTTCTACGGCAGGTACCTGGAACTGTCGGATGTTCCCCAAAAAATTCTGAGAGATCTGGATATCGAATGTGTTAACGTGAGAAATTCGGGGCTGTTCACCCATTGCTGCGGAGGACCGGCGGAGTCCATTTCTCCCAAGCTTTCCAAAGAAGTTCTCCACCGCCGGGTCGAAGAGTTGCAATCCACCGGAGTCCCCATTGTCGCCATGTGTCCCATCTGTCTGGGAAACCTGGAAAAGTCCGGCGCACAGGTCGAAGATCTGTCGTCGCTGATCGCCCGATGTGCAGCGTGACGTTATGGGCATGGCAATAACTTTTTATTTTTACTTTTTAACCCAGAAAAGGAGGCAATCATTATGGCTGAAAAAGAAGAAAAAATACTGTATATCTGTACACATGCGGGCGAAGATCCTGAAAAAGCGGCCATGCCCTTTGTCATGGCCAACGCCGCCATCACCATGGATATAAAAACAACCATTGCGCTGCAGGGAAACGGCGTCTATCTGGCCCAAAAAGGCTATGTGGACACCATGCTGCCGGCCGGCGGATTCCCGCCGGTGAAAAAACTGATTCAAGATTTCATGGAGTATGGCGGAAAGCTGCTGGTTTGCGTGCCCTGTATCAAGGAACGCAACATCGATGAAGACAGCGACATGATCGACGGCGCCCAAACCACGGCTGCCGGAACCTTAACGGTTGAAGCCCTTGAATCCGATGCCGTTTTTGTGTATTAAAGAAGGAATCACGATTTTTATTTGATTAAAATCTTTACCGCACATGCCTGATGCGAAAGGAATTTTACTAACGCGAAAACACGAAAATATAGCCGACTTTCGTGTTTTCGTGTTTAGTAGAACCCTAATTGATCGCAAACAAACTGGGAGATATCAATTTGAAATGGGAAACAAGAATGTACTCATTATCGGGGGCGGAACGGCAGGTCTTTCTGCAGCCGTTGAACTGGTCAATTTAGACATCCATGTCGATCTGGTGGAGAAATCGGACTTTCTTGGAGGACATGCCATCGGATACACCTGTAAAGCCACTCGAAACACCTGCGTAAAATGCGGTGCCTGCATGGTGGAAGAAAAACTCAACGATACGATGTTACATCCGAAGATAAAAATATGGACAGGCAGCCGTGTGCAGGAGGTATCTAAAAACGGCCGATTCACGGCTAAAATACATTGCAAGCCGAAATATATAGATCCGCATAAATGTACAAACTGCCGAATATGTTTTGATAAATGTCCGGTCGATGGTGCAATCCTTCATGGATTTTCAAAAAACAATATTCCCTTTTATGCCATTAACGAAGAATTATGCCTGTATCTAAAAGACAAATCCTGTGGTCTATGCCGGGATGAATGCCCTGAAACGGCCATAAATCTTGACCCAAAAGCCACTGAATATATCAAAGAAGCAGATGCCGTCCTGGTTGCTGCCGGATTCCATCCCTTTAACCCCGAAGACAAACCATACGGATATCACCGTTTCCAAAACGTCATTACCAGTCTCGACCTGGAAAGGATGTTAAAGCAAGTTGGACGCGTAAAAAGGCCAGGTGACGCTACCATCCCGGAGCGAATCGCCTTTATTCAGTGTGTCGGCTCCAGAGATTCCAAGCTGAATCATCTTTGGTGCTCGAAGGTATGCTGCGGTTCGGCGCTGCGCATGGCAAGACTGATCAAAGAAAGGCAGCCAGATATTGACATCTCTTTTTTCTATATCGATGTGCAGACTTTTGGAAAGGACTTCGAACAATTCTATAAAGACGTTCAGGAAGAGGTGCGAATGATACGCGCGATTCCCGGCGACATTTATGAAACGGACCGTCAAAAGCTGAAGATAAACTTTTTAGACAACAATACCCACGAAACCTTGGAGGAGATTTTTGACCTGGTGGTTCTTTCCATCGGAATTGCGCCGGGTAAAGACAACGGGGAAATAGCTGAGTTGCTGCATCTAAAACTCGCTGATTCCGGATTTTTCAAGTCCGGAGATGAAGAAGCATCGGCACCGAATACCGGTATTTTTTCGGCCGGCACAATCTCCGGAGCCATGAGCATTCCCGAAACCATTGCCAGCGCCGGGAAAGCCGCCCGTCAAATCGTCAAATACTTTAGGGCGAACGACTCATAAAAAAGGTGGTCTCTTTGAAGGATAAAACCTTAATTTTCGGAAACGGGCCGTGCGCCCACTATATTGCTGAAGATCTTCTAAGCACGGGCGAAGATATTGTCATTGCAACCACAGATAAAACCTGTGATTTTTCCCCATCAGAACATTCCGGATCAATAGAAATCCTTACCGACACACGGCTGGTTTCATGCCGTGGCGCCGTCGGGGATTTCAGGATCTTGACAGCTCGGAACAACAAAGAGATTAAAAGAACGGTTGCCGGCGTTATCGTTGCTGAAGAAGATCAGAGGAAATCCAATTTCTCACAATACGGGTTGATAGGCTCTTCCAATGTCATCACTCTCTCCCGGATGAAGGAATTGCTGCTCGATTCGTCCCATAAACAAAGTATTTTTTTAAAGGCAAAAAAGGTGGTTTTCCTTACCGGGCTTGTTAAAGAGAGTCATCCGGCAATCGCAGAAGAAATCATGCATTCCGCTCTTAGGCTCCAATCAGACTTTAATCTGCAGACCTATATTCTGACAGCCAATCTTAAGGTTGCTGCCGATGGTCTTGAAGCCCTATGCCGAGAAACAAAAGAAGCCGGCGCCGTCTATATCAAGTTCACAGACACCCGTCCTGAAATTCATTCTAAAAGTAACGATAGCGTCCAAATCGAGTTTGTCGACGAAATAACCCTGAAAAAATTCAGATTGACACCGGACATTACCGTCGTTGATGAAACGATTGTGCCGTCTGACTATGCTGTTGATCTGGCAAAACTACTCAGCATCAATACAGATCCTGACGGATTCGTCCAGGCAGACAATGTTCATCGGTTTACTGTATTTACAAACAGAAAAGGGATAATGGTTGCGGGTCCTTCAAGGAGCATCCAGACTTGCAGCGACCAGATAACGGACGCTGCAAATGCTGCGCTTGTCTCAGCGGGACGCATGGCCGACCTCCAGATTGTGCCGGAAGACAGGGCGGAAATCGACAAAGGTCTGTGCATACGGTGCCTGACCTGCTATCGCCTCTGTCCGTACCGGGCGATCATGCTAAATACCCGCGTTGTGGTTGAACCGCATGCGTGCGAAAGATGCGGCATATGTGCCGCTCAATGCCCGAGGGGTGCTATTCATATAAAAGATCTTGAACCGGAGTCCATTTTAAATCATATGCCAAAAGGGTATAACCCTCAAAAGGAAGTTGCCTTTACGCCATTTATAGTGGCCTTCTGCTGCAGCCGTTCGGCAGTCCTGGCCCGTGAACTTTCGCGATGCATGGGACACGAACTTCCTTCAGGACTAAAGGTCCTTGAAGTGCCCTGCTCGGGCAGTATATCTTTGGATCATATCTTTGCAGCATTTAAAAAGAATGCCGATGGTGTTCTGGTCCTGACATGCCATGAGGGGAACTGTCATTCAGAACGCGGAAATGTTTATGCCCGACAAACGGTCGATCAGATAGCAGATAAGTTTCCACGAATCGGTTTTGAAAAGGACCGTATCGCCATACAAACCCTTGCGTCCAATATGGGAACGGAATTTGCGGAGATGGTAAACCGCTTTGAAGCGAATATCATAGAACTCGGCCCCAGCAGGCTTAAGAAGAATCAATAGAGAAAATAGGGAACAGAAAAGAGTATGAATAACTGAGGGAGTCATATGACATCACGATCTGAAACAATCGATTTGGATCAAGTCGACCACGGGAGATGCCGATCCTGGCCGTTTTTGCAGGATTATTGTGTTACCTGCGCGCTGTGTGCCGGATCATGCCCCGCTTCCGGAATAGACGGGTTTGATCCGCGAATGCTGGTCCGGATGGTTTCACTGGGGCTTGTTGAAGAACTGGTTGAAGCCCGGTGGCCCTGGATCTGCACCCTGTGCGGCAAATGCGAAAATGTCTGTCCCATGGAGATCGACATTGCCGATCTGGTCAGAAAAATTCGTTCATTGAGAGACTGTGAAAAGGTACCGGGCATCCTTTATAAGGGCCTTGCTGCAGCATTAGAGACCGGTAACAATCTTCGCCTGCCCAAGGAAGACTTTATATTTATCATCGAGGACGTTGCCGAAGAGGTTGCAGAAGAACCGGGATTTGAAGAATTCAAAGCACCTGTGGACAAAAAAGGAGCGAATCTTTTAACCACCATCCATAACAAACTGGTCAATACGCACACCGAAGATTTAAAACACTGGTGGAAAATCTTCCATGCAGCCCAAGAAGACTGGACCGTAACATCTGAAAACTGGGAAGGCACCTCATGGGGATACTTCACCGGCGATGACGCGGCCATGAAGGTGATGGCAGGCCGTATTGTCGAACAAATGGAGCAACTGGAAATAAAAAATCTTCTCTGGCCGGAATGAGGCCACGCCTACCTTGCAACCCGGTCGGGTCTTGAAAAATATTACCCTGAAGCACTCAAGAAATTTGGATTTATCACGGTGTTCGACCTGCTCATCACCTACATCAAAGAAGGTCGTATCAAACTGGACCGATCAAAGTATACAGAACTCGCCGCCTATCACGATCCGTGCAATTACGGCAGAAAAGCCCAAAAATTTTTTGGACACGGTTTTTTTGAGGAGCCGCGATGGATCATGGATCAGTGTATGGAGAACTGGGTGGATCTCTACCCAAATAAGATGGACCAAATCTGCTGCGGTGGCGGCGGTGGCGCCCTGACAACCGGATACAACGAAGAGCGGGTCTTTTATGCCAGAAAAAAGATCGATCAGATCAAGACGACCGGTGCAAAAATGTTGGTGGTTCCCTGTCACAGCTGTCACGGCCAGCTCAACAACATAAAAGAAGAATACGGTCTTGGGGATCTTAAAATAATGTATTTGTGGGAACTGGTTGCCGATTGCCTGATCTTATGAGCCAACCCCCTTAACCCCACAATATATTGTTTGGTTTTTCTAATATCATTTGAAACATCCTTATTCTTACCTAAAAAATGGTAAATTCATCTATTTTAAAGAATTCCCTTTTCTTTTAAAAATTCTTCTACCACCTCAGCTGTTCTTCTTTTTTTCCCATCCACCTCAAAGTTCAAACGTTGCATCGTAGGATCGTCAATGAGTCCTCCAAAAAGTGTTAGAACATCGCCAAGTTTCGGGTGGGTTTTCAGTATTTCTTCTCTGATAACCGGAGCAGCATGGTATGGAGGGAAAAAATTCCGGTCGTCTTTGAGTGGCTTTAAAACTTCAAAAGGACATTTATGAGAATGAATTGTAACGAAGACATTAGCATAGAAGAGAACGCTATGTCTGAGAATAACAAACCCAAAGAGAATCAAAAGCGACAATTTGATGCGGGACAATATCAAATGTTCTTTTTCTGTTCTGGAAAAGAAGATATTGCTGAATGGAATGAATGGCGAGCATATAATATGTCGGCGGACGGAGATAATTTGACAATTGTAAAAAACAGGATTTACTTGACCTGACACAAGAAAAATATGATATCTGTATATCAATTGTTGTTGTGAAGGGTGTCGATACTATCAAGTTATCTGTACTTTTAATGATTAGAAGGTGTAAAATATGACTGACATTACAAGCAAAAAACTACCTACGGTTGAGCAAGTTGAAGAGATCATGAAAGACTGGGGAAAGTTTTCAATTGAGGAGTTTGCAGTCCGTTTTCAACTGGAAAAAGATGTTATTGAGGCTACCGTAGAGTATCTCCGCGAATTGAAAAGAACGTCCGATGAACGTTCAATTCCCATAATGGCATGTTATCGTAACGACAAGCTGGAATCCATTGTCAGATGCGCTGGCTCACGACATGGTTATATGTGATCCAAAGAGTTAGTCTATCCTTAATTTATAATAATTCTGCTTTAAAATTTAACAGACCGGCTTCAGCTTCAGATAGTCGAAGTTCTTGTGATATCGTTTTTCAATAAGGGCAAATCCATTTTCGGGGTTTGCCTTTTTTGCTTTTTTAAGGTACTTTTCTGACAATTCATTAAGTTCTGAAACTCATAGTGCTTGCCCAATCGGAGGATAGATTCATGCCAAATCTTATACGTCAACGAGCTATAGAAGGCCTGAAAGTGAATGATTCGTTTAAATACTCGCGAACATTCACTCAGGAGGAAACTGAGTACTTTGGTGACATCACCCGAGATTACAACCCAGTCCACTATGATTTCCGTTGGGTTGAAGCTAAAGGGTTCAAAGGACTCATTTGTCATGGCTTAATAGTCGGATCAATGATTTGTGAGTTTGGTGGCCAGGTGGGTTGGCTCGCTACGGGAATGAACTTTAAGTTCATCAAGCCTGTCTATTTCGGCGACACGATCACTTGCACGATCACAATCACTAAAATAGAGGACTCCGGTCGGTCAGAAGCCGAAGCAATTTTCACCAACGAAACCAATGATCACGTATGCTACGCCTCTTTAACAGGTCGGCTTCCACTCGACGATGAAAGAGAGATTCTCAGATTAATGGTTGAAGAAGGCGATCCGACCAACAAGCTGGTCTGACACAGAAGAATATGATATCTGTATATGAGTTTTTGTTGTGAATGTTTGCTATACTGGCAAGCCACATGGAATTATAATTTGAGAGGACAAACCACAAGATACAAAGTTCCCTTTTATTTCTTACGAAAGGAATATTGTTTGAATATAACACAATCTTCATGTTATTCATTTTTAAAATCCAGATGAGATACATTATAGCATTAACCTTTTAAAGTCCAAACAGGAGAATTTCGATGAAAAAAACATTCGTTTTCGTTGCTTTATTATCTGCACTGTCTCTAATTTTTGCCATGACTGCCTCAGCGGGTCCTGCCATGGATCGTATTGTGAAGAAAGGGGAGTTGTTGGTTGGCACAAGTGGCGCACAGCCGCCTATGACAGCCACCACTAAAAAAGGTAAACTCATCGGACTGGATGTTGATATTGCGAAGGCAATGGCCGATGCACTGGGAGTTAAAGTAAAATTTGTTTCAATGCCCTTTGCCAAGCTTCTTCCATCTCTCGAAGCAAACCAGGTAGACATAATCCTGTCGGGCATGACCATAACCCCGAGACGCAACCAAAAGGTGGCGTTCGTGGGTCCGTATTATGTTTCTGGAAAGGGAATCTTGGCCGTAGCCGAAAAATATGCTGCCTTGCAAGAGGCAAGGGGACTGGATACACCGGAAGTTACTGTTGCCACTCTGAAAGATTCGACCAGTCAGAAATTTGCCGAAACATTAATATCCAAGGCAAAATTGATTCTTACCAATTCCTACGAAGAGGCAATTGATCTTCTTCTCAAAGGTAAGATCGATGTCATTGTAGCTGATTATTACTTTTGTTCACTGACGGCATACCGCTATCAAGATAAAGGACTGATATCGGGGAGGTCGCCCCTTACCTTTGAACCACTGGGCATCGCCATGGCCGAAGATATGCTGCTGATCAACTGGGTACAGAATTTTATGAACATTCTTCAAGGTAATGGCCAATTAAAAGAAATGGGTGAAAAGTGGCTTTCCGGCGGCTCATGGATTGATGAATTGCCTTAAGGGGGCAATGTTTAACAAAAAATACAGTCCATGGTCTTATAAAAGTTCTAATTTTATTATAGGATCGTTTTATCAAGATATCCTGAAGTGGAGAGTTAATACCTTTTACCAAGTCGAATAAATGCCTAACACTAAAGATATCACAATGTCCGCTAAATTGTCTGCAGCCCAAATATTGGCAAGAAAACTCAACTATTGATTTCGGTTCGAAATCTTCACTATTCGGTAATTGAATGTATCGGCACGTAACCTTCAATTTGATTTTTTTAAAAAAATGGCCAAAAAAATGATTGTCTAATAGAAAAACCTGCTATAAACTCAATTTTTTTAAAAGTTCAGAAAGTTTTAAATGGTACTGAAATAAGGAGGTGATAAAGGCTAAGGCGTAAAGAACCAATATCAAAGACAATTTCGACAAACGTATATTTTTTTATAATTTGTGAAAAAAATACATTAAAAGGAGATTAACATGCGAAGACATTTTTTGTTCAGTTGTTTGATAATGGTATTATGTTTAATTTTGGCTGGTTCGACATGGGCAGAAGAAAAAAAGCCATCCGGAACCATCTATATTAAATCCAAATCCGTAGCTATTGGCGTTGGGGTTACTTGGGGCAACGGTAAGTTAAATTACGATGGCAAAGAGTATGCCTTTAAAGTTGATGGTGTCAGCGTGGTTGATTTAGGATTTTCATCCGTAGAGATGACTGGCGAAGTCTATAATTTGAAATCGGCATCTGACTTTGCCGGATCATACGCTGCGGCTACTGCTGGTGCAAAATTTGGCGATGCCGGTGGTAGTGTTACATCTCTAAAAAATGACAAAGAAGTGGTTTTGAAATTAAAGGCCAAGGGCGAAGGCATTCGACTTACGTTTGCACCGAGCGGTGTGATGATCAAGATGAAAGAATAATGCATCTCATCGCTCTTGAGGCTCGATAGAAGACTGAGCCCAAGAATATCAAAACAATAAAATAGATATATTCGACTGGCAGGGCCAGCAATGGTCCTGCCTTTTTATTATCCGACCTTTGAAGTCGGGTAGACCGGAGGAATTTCACCTCCAGTCTCCCACAGCACCGTACGTAAACCTCTCGATTCATACGGCTCCTGTCAGCCATTCTCTTGAAACCTCTCAGTTTCAAGCCGACGTAGAAAGAAATTAGCTCCTCCCGGTATTCTGGTTGGCTGAATCTTTCTACGAACTGACTCATCCCCTTCGCTCCATCTCCACTACAGAGACTTCATCACTATTACAGGATGATCCGCCCCTGAAGACAATCCAAAACACCATAAAGAAAAAGAACCGTTCCTTAGAATCGCCCGTAGCTCTTTATGTTTTTGTTCAGGGCGAAGCTATTTGACCCCTTGGACGCTTTCCTATATTTGTATATATCATCGAAAAACTCTTAAAAGGCACTCCATTCATTATATGACACTTGAAAAAACATTTACATTTTCCCCAAAAAATTAGATTATGCCCATATCTATCCGGTATGGAAAACCTGATCCGGATAATTATCTGCGCCAGCATTTTTAGCCGCTTTCAATCAGAAACCATCTCAACCGTAGAATGCTTAAAGTGCGCCGTCATAACGCCTGATTATTAGACCTGACTCTGGAATCGGAAAACATAATGCGATCGATCTTCTATGCGTCCGTCCTGCTGTTGTTGTTTTGCACCCAGGTGTTTGCAACAGTATATATCGAAAAATACGGGCTTTTTTTTTATTTTCCGGAAAATGAAAAAACCATTGCCGAGCGTTTGACGGAAAAAGCACCCCAGATGGTGGATTTTTTGGCCCGCAAAGGACTGGAAATAAAAACGCCCCTGCATATCATTGTGGATCGCAAAATGGATGCGCCTAAAGTGGATGTTCATGTTATTCCCCACAACGAAATCCGCATACCGATCCGGGCGCCCGGTGTGCTGGAAGATGGATATATGGAAACCGACCCCTGGAGCTATTTCCTTTTCAAAGGTCTCTGCCTCCAGGGAATTTACGGTATCCGTTCCGGAATCCCCGGCACCCTGCACCAAGTTTTCGGAGATATCATTTCCCCCAATGTCATTATTCCTCCCTGGCTAGAAGAGGGCATTTGCAACCTGCTCTATTCTCTCTATACCGAAAGGGAAATCCAGGACCCCTTCGAATCGGCGCTGTTTCATGCCACCCCGGTTCCCGACCTGGATCTGATCAGCCATCACCCACAAGTCTGGCCGGGATATCATGGATATCGTATCTACGGAAAACCGTTCCTTTTGTGGCTGTACCGTGAATTCGGCTGGGCAAAGATCCTTGAATTTCTTCAGGAACACGGGCACGGTATCATTCCCATCGAAATCGACCTGAAAGCCCTCAAGGTGTTCGGTAAAACCGGAGCAGGATTGTGGCGTGACTTTCAGAGCCGATTCCAAGCCCAAAATTTTCCTGGTCAGGGACTGCTTGTTACCGGATATTGGGAAGAACCTTTCGTGTACTGGAACCGTGCCGGTGTTTTCCCCGGGAAGGTAAAAATCCGCCACCGGGGACGATACGGATATGCCGAACCGGATGGAACGCTCTGGGTATCGGAATATCAAAATGCCGCTAGGATCTTCAGATACGCCAGAGGCACCGTTTCCCCCACCGGTATCATACATACTTGGGACCCGGGGCCCGGAAGAGTGGCGATCACCCGAACCGGTCACCACCCATGGGTGGCTGTGTTTCCGGACGACGGTCGGGGCGGTTTCCGCCTGCCTAACTCCTCAAAAAAAGAGCACCTTCAATTGATTCCAGCCCCGGAAGGCGTCATTCAGCTTTCCGGTCCCGTACGCAATAAGAAGGGGCATATTGCCCTAGCTGCAAACCTTGGGGGAAACTGGGACATCTGGGTGTATGACGGTCAATGGCACCGGTTGACCGACACCCCTTCCATCGAAATGGATCCTTGGTGGGAAGGGGATTTCCTGGTGTATGCGTCGAATGTTACCGGTAAATTTCAAATTCATGGGGCAGACCGAACCCCGGTCACCCAGGCCGATCACAGTGCAGTTCTTCCCAGGCAAGGAAAGTATTTGTCGTTGACCTCTAACGGCTGGCGGATTCAAAATTATAAACATGACCGTATGACCTTTGGCAAGATGGTCTATTCTCCCATGCCGCCGCAGCAAGAGGATTCCCCCCCTCCTGTCCTTGACGTCAAACCCTATACCCCGTTTAAAAGCCTCTGGCCCAATTATATTCGTCCCGACTTTTTTGCAGCCGTCAACGATCTTCAGATTGGAATGGTCACCAAAAGCCGGGACGTCACCGACGATTACCGTCTGGATGCAGGTCTGCGCTATTCTTTTGACAAGGATTCCCTTGCAGTTCGTGGGGCGTTCCAGATCCAAAGCACCGGTGCCCAGTACACCCGCTATCCGGTGGACTACACCACCGACATTGATCAGGCTGTAAATGAATTGCGCAACGAAATTAAATTGTTCTGGAGACCCTTTAAGCTAAAAAGACTGGAAACCATCGACCTTCTTAGAAAATCCGAAGGGCTGGAACGATTTGATGGGATAGAGGTGTCCCTGAACTGGCGCACCTGGGAACCTCTGGATTACAATGGGCTGCGTAATGACGAAACCTGGGGCGCTATTTCCGGAATTCATCAATTCGGGATGTTGCGAATGTGGGGCAACCTGGAGTTGTTTTCCGAAAACCGGCAATCCTTTTCCGGCGGACTGCGTCTGCTATTCGGAGATGAAACCCTGACCTCGCTCCACATGATGTTCGGACGCGCGTGGGGGGAGCCCACATTGGGGCATACCACGTTTCGTATCGGCGGCAACATTTCCGAGGGTTATTTTACCCGCAGACCCCCCAAACTATTTCCGGTGCGGGGATTTGATTCCAATCTCGTGGAGGCACCCAAGGCCGCCGCCGCAGGCATCGAAGTGTACTGGCCGTTGGCCAACCTGCAAAAAGGCTATCAGGCCCTGCCCCTATTTCTACACAGACTGCGTCTAGGAACCTTTGTCGATGCCGGCATCGCCGGTGAAGATATCACTTCCGACGATTGGATCGTCGGCGCCGGGTTTGAATTTATCACCTCTTTTGAAATTGCCTGGGGAAATTTTTCCACCTTTCGCATGGGGATTGCCTGGCCTGTGGTGTATCCGGATTTTGTGAAAGACGACAATCCTAAATTTTTCTTTCAACTTGGCCGGCCTCTGTAATGCGCTGCTTTTTCCTTTGTCCGCTATAGTCCAAGGATTATGGCGTACTGCTTCAGTTCACTGTTCAAGGATTTTCGGTCTCCGACAATCCGATCCAACGCTGCATAATATCTCTTGCCGTGATTTTTGACCCGTGTATGGACCAATTCATGCAATATGATATAATCCATCAGCTTTTCGGGCAAACAGACCAGTTTAACATTGAGGCTGATATTGTTTTTCGACGAACAGCTCCCCCAGCGTGTTTTTTGGTTTCTGATAACTACCCGGTTATACTTAAAGCCGTGCTTTCGGGCCAGTTCTTCCAGCCTTTGAACAAGGATTTTTCCGGCTTCGCGCCGGTCTATGTTGTTGAATTTGTGGGAAAGGTTCCCGTGATCCCTTTCCGCCTTTCGCATCTTTTCAAGATGTTTTTGGATCCAGTGCTTTTTGGATGCGGCAAACATCCTGGCTTTGGCATAGGGCACACCATACGGCACGGCAACCCGAATATCTTTGAAGGGCCTCACCGAAATATTGATCCGCGTTGCCTTTCGGCTGCGTTCAAAGAGAATCTCTCCCACACCCTCGATACGAAAAAGATGACCGGCCATACAATCCCTGCTTATGCCTCTTCTTTTCTGTTTTGCGTGGTTGGAATCAGTTTCAATGCAGCGGCCCTGAGGTATTGAAAGACATCGGGCCCCTCTGCAGATGCTTTCTGTTTTCCGGCAGCAACTTTCTGAAAAAAATCTATTTTACCCTTGTCAAAACTGCCAATCTGTTCATCGATCAATTTCATGGCATTGTGAATCATGCTGTAAAGAACCATGGGGCCGAACAGATCCTCTCTGCTCTCTTTTTGGGTCAAAGCACCGACAATTTGGTTGTGACGGATTCTGAAGGCTTTCGGCGCAACCCTGTAATTTAAAACTTCTGCAAAAAGATCGAGAGATTCAACGACCCCGTCCGTGTATTCTTTTCCCAAAGAAGCCAAGCCATCCTCGGCGATTTCATCGATATCGGATGCATCGAAGAAAAGATTCAGCTTGGCGATGCATTCTTTCTGAATGGTGCTGACAGACACCGCCTTTTTGCTCATGACCACATCCGTGTCTTTTAATATTTTTATAATATTATATGGATTCATCATTTCCTTTACCGTGGGGCTTTTTCGCATGGCGACGTCATAGATGGAGGTATGGTAAATGGCCAAATCATTGTCGAGAACCAGAATCCTGGTTTTTTCAGCATCAACATCCTCGATATAAAGATCGAGATCGCGCTTCCTTTTATGGGTATAATCGGTCATTTCAAGGAGACTGCGCATGATTGTCTTGTCGATCTTTCTACCGCTGTCGGGCGGGGCCATGGAAGCGATCACCAGTTGGGCCATTTTGTCAATCGCTATTTTCTTCAAAAGGTTTTCTTTGAAAGACATGATGCCTCCTCATGTTTAGAAGAAATATTATCCTGCATCCTTTCGATATTTACCACACCCCAAGTTCTATGTAAACTACACCTCAATTATTCAGCATCACCGGCTTGACCCTAAGATAATATTCAGGTATATAATTTCTTTTATTGACCATTTGGATTCTCCAGAAAAAATTTACATTGCTTATTTTAAAGAGGTGAACCATGACTGAAAATGTTAAGATTGTATTTGAAGGAAAAACATATGAGCTCCCAACTGTTGTCGGTTCGGAAGGGGAAAAGGCCATCGACATTTCGAATCTTCGCCAGATGACCGGGTTAATTACACTCGATCCGGGATATGCCAACACCGGCAGCTGCAGCAGCGCCATCACGTTTATGGACGGTGAAAAAGGAATTCTGCGATATCGCGGCATTCCGGTTGAACAACTGGCCGAACATTCGAGTTTTATCGAAACGGCCTATCTTTTAATCAACGGGAGGCTTCCCGTCAAAGAGGAGCTTAATCAAGTATCGCTTCTTTTTAATGACCAGTCCCTTGTGCATGAGGACATGCAGGATTTCTATCGGAACTTTCCCAGGGCCTCTCACCCCATGGGTATCCTGTCGAGCATGGTAAACGCATTAAGAAGCTTTTATCCCGAGCTACAGACCATTGAAGAAGATATCAACATCCCTGTTACCCGGCTTCTCTCCAAGGTGCGTACCATGGCGGCCATGTCATACAAGATATCCAGAGGCCACAAAGTCGTTTATCCCCGTCCCGATTATAAGTACTGTGCCAATTTTCTGCACATGATGTTCGACACGCCGGTGAGGCCGTATCAAATCAATGAAACTCTGGTAAACGCATTAGAGGTTTTCTGGATCCTCCATGCCGACCATGAGCAGAACTGTTCGACATCCACCGTGAGGCTGGTGGGCAGCGGAAGGGTCAATCTCTACGCGGCCATTTCAGCAGGAATTGCCGCCCTATGGGGCCCATTGCATGGCGGTGCCAATCAGGCCGTTATCGAAATGCTCACCGACATTCAAAACGACGGCGGCAATTATCAGTGGGCCATTGACAGGGCCAAAGATAAAAAAGACCCGTTCCGCCTTATGGGTTTCGGCCACAGAGTATACAAGTCCTATGACCCCCGGGCCAAAATTTTAAAAAAGATGTGTGACAGCTTGCTTGAAGAACTCCACATCACCGATCCCTTGCTCGATTTGGCCAAAAAGCTGGAAGAGGCGGCGCTAACGGACAGTTATTTCATCGATCACAATCTTTATCCCAACGTCGACTTTTACAGCGGCATTATTCTTCGCGCCATGGGCATCCCCACCAACATGTTTACCGTTATGTTCGCAATCGGCAGGCTGCCTGGCTGGATAGCGCAATGGAAAGAAAGTGTTGACGACCCCAAATGGAAACTGGGAAGACCCCGCCAGATTTATACTGGACC
>Ga0209165_10000288_pt1 | contig 18962 bp, 20 predicted proteins | sample tdAd001_FD_187122 | JGI IMG/M metagenome (GOLD analysis project Ga0209165, IMG submission 187122) | Marine sediment microbial communities from the Atlantic coast under amendment with organic carbon and nitrate - tdAd00.1 (SPAdes)... | ecosystem: Environmental > Aquatic > Marine > Coastal >... | reverse complement strand
TTCCGCCCAGTAAATACATTTGTGTTGTTTTATTGGCGGAACTAATCGCCCTGGCTATCGCGGTCGAGTTAGTGACTACGGTCAGGTCATCTATCCCGGCCAGTTCTTCGGCAATCACCAATGTGGTCGATCCGGTGTCGATCAGCAGAGTGTCACCGGGTGACACCAGTTGACGCGCTTTCTGTGCAATCAGCCTTTTCGCCTGTCCATTTTGCTGCATTCTTTGCGCAAAGAGCCCCTCGCCGAAATCTCGCGTCGGGATGGCACCGCCATGAATTTTTTGTATCTTGCCGTTAGCGGCTAACAAGGTCAAATCACGTCGAATTGTTTCCGCCGATGCGGCGCAGGATTCGACCAGCTCATCCACCGTTACCTTGCCCTGCGTACGTACCATATCGATGATCCGAAACTGTCTGTCACGAGGGCGCATCGGGCGATACTAGCACAGCTGGCATTCACCCAACAATGACCACCTGGCCACATTCCGGAGTAAATAATGTTCAGTGATCTGAAATTGACCGATATATCCTGAAATAGTCATCATGATTGACTGAGTAGTCGCGAAAAAATATACTGCCAGTGTATTGCCAGGCCACTGAATCCGACCGGACGAAGGTTAATGCCAGACTACCCAACCAGCGAACCGCTTCCCAAAACGATCTATGATGTCGTCGTTGTAGGCTCGGGCGTGGTCGGTTGTGCTATGGCGCGCCGCTTTGCGCTCGAGGGCGCAAAAGTACTGGTGCTCGAAAAGGCGGTCGATATTCTCGATGGTGCCAGCAAGGCCAACAGTGCGATATTGCATACCGGCTTCGATGCGCCGGCTCCCGGTTCGCAGGAACATACCTGCATCGTCGATGGTTACAACGAGTACCTGGAAATTCATTCCCGTCTGAACCTGCCGCTGCTCGAATGTGGCGCCATGGTGTTGGCCTGGAACGAAGCCGAGGCTGGCAGGCTCGAGCAAATTTTGCAGGATGCCCATCGTAATGGAGTGAGCGCGGCCAGAATAATCAATTCCCGGCAGGTGTTGGCGAAAGAGCCGCAGCTGGCAAGCTCGGTGGTGGCTGCGCTCGAGGTGCCGGGAGAGTTCGTTATCGATCCCTGGAGCGCTCCCTACGCCTATTTACTGCAGGCACTCGAAAATGGCGCCAGCCTGGCGCGAAACTGCGAACTGCTCGAGGGAAGTTTCGACGGCAGCGAGTGGACGCTCGAAACCACCAGGGGTCCAGTGCGAAGCAGGCAATTGATCAATTGCTGCGGACTATACGGTGATCTCTTAAATCAGAAATTGATCGGCGTATCGGAATTTGAAATCCGGCCCAGGAAAGGGCAGTTCGTGGTGTTCGACAAGTCCGCGCGTAACCTGGTGCAGTCAATCCTGCTACCGGTGCCGACTGAAGTCACCAAGGGAATAGTCGTATGCCCGACAATATTCGGTAATTTGCTGGTCGGGCCTACCGCCAAAGAACAGCAGAGTCGCGTTGACGCCGGGGTCGATTGCGCTCAGTTGCAGGCGCTTATCGAAAGAGGCAGCGACATATTGCCGGCACTGAGTCAGCACACTGTTACCGCCACCTACGCGGGCCTTCGGCCGGCTACCGAGCACAAGGATTACCAGATCAAATGGTACGCGGAGCACAATTACTGTTGTGTCGGCGGCATCCGTTCGACCGGGCTCAGTTCGGCGCTTGGAATTGCGGCTTTTGTCTATCGGCAATACACGGATGCAGGGAATCGGCATGCTCCTTTGGCGGACTGTGATTGGCCGCAGGTCAATCGGATCGCAGACCCGGGAGCGCGTGACTGGCAACAACCCGGTAACGGCGGCATCGTCTGTCACTGTGAACTGGTTACCCGGCGCGAAATCAACCAGGCCCTGGACGGTCCGATCGCTTGTCACAGCCTGGCCGGGTTGAAACGCAGAACCCGGGTGACGATGGGCAGATGCCAGGGATTTTACTGTTCCGCTGAACTCAGCGAACTCACACAAGGAAAGTTTCCGCAACCAATCGGTATTGCACGCAAGTGAAAACGAACAACTGCCAGGTAGCAATTGTCGGTGGCGGGCCGAGCGGGCTCGCGGTTGCAAGCGGGCTGGCTGAAGCGGGTGTCGACGATGTCGTGGTACTCGAGCGGGAGGCCGACGCGGGAGGGATTCCACGACATTGCGGGCATTCACCGTTCGGTCTCAGGGAATTTCATCGCGTCATGTCGGGCCCCGTGTATACACGTCGGCTAAAGCGACAGGCCGAAGATTACGGCGCCAGGGTATGGACAGGCGCAACGGTTACGGAGATCGGAGCGAATCGCAAATTGACCCTGTCGACCAATGATGGCATGCAGAGTCTTAGTGCTGAAAAAATAGTCATCTGTACAGGCAACCGGGAAACTCCCCGCTCGGCGCGACTGGTATCGGGTTCACGACCGCTGGGTATAGTGACAACCGGGGCGCTGCAGTCGATGGTATATCTGAAACATCGATTACCGTTCAAACGTCCGCTAATCATCGGTAGCGAACTGGTTTCATTTTCCGCGCTGCTGACCTGTCGCCATGCCGGCATAAAACCCGTTGCAATGATTGACACTAATCCCCGGGTGACGGTATGGAAGGCTGCAGTCCTGTTACCGCGATTGCTAGGCACTCGTTTGTTGTTGAATACATCGCTCGAAGAGATCCGCGGACAGGAGCGGGTAGACTCAGCAACTATCAGGGACGCCGCGGGCGAGTTGACATCGCTAGAATGCGACGGCGTGATTTTTAGTGGTAACTTCGTTGCCGAGTCAAGCTTGATCAGGAGCAGTCATCTCGCGCTGGACGCGCGCAGTGGTGGTCCAGTCGTCGACCAGTATGGCCGCTGCTCGGACAGGGATTACTTTGCCTGCGGAAATCTGCTGCACCCGGTTGATACCGCCGGTTGGTGCTGGGCCGAGGGTATGCGCACGGCCGCTTACGTGAACGCAAGTCTCGGCGGCGAACTAACGCAATCGGATCGCATGCTTGAAATTGAATCGAGCAGTCCCTCGATCAAGTATTTTACTCCGCAAAGAATAGCCTTACCGGAAACACTTACAGACAGAAAACACCCGGGACTACAAATTCGCTTCAGCGATAATTTACCAGGTCGACTCGTGCTGCGAGACGAAACCAGTGATTTGATTGCGCGCAGCATTCGTGCTCGCCCCGAACGCAGGGTATTATTGCCCTTACCTTCAGGCGACCGGTTATCCGCATGCAAATCATTGTCCCTCGAATTTTTACCCGCGTAGAGTAACAGCCATGTCCGTGCTTGCCATAGATCAGGGGACCCAGAGTACGCGCGCCCTGCGCGTGGATGTCAAAGGTAATGTGGAAATTACCCGTGTGATCAAACATCGACAGTATTATCCGCAACCCGGCTGGGTCGAGCACGACCCCGAGGAACTGATCGCGAACATTCAATCCTGTATCGAGGCGAGCCCCGGAGTTTCCGCAATTGGAATCGATAACCAGGGTGAAAGTTGTCTTGCCTGGCACGCCGATAGCAAGCAGGCCCTGTGTCCGGTCATCGTCTGGCAGGACAACCGGACGCATACGGTTATTGAGCAACTTAAAGCCGATGGCCACGAAGCCCGTGTACTCGAGATTTCCGGTTTGCCGCTGGACTCGTATTTTTCCGCCAGCAAGCTTGCCTGGATTCTGCAGAACTGTGCCGAGGCAAAAGCCCTGTTGAGCCAGGGAAAGTTGAAAATGGGTACCACCGACGCCTTTTTCCTCGACCGGCTGGCTGATCGATTTGTTACCGATATCACCACCGCGTCCAGAACTTCGTTGCTGAATCTACAGACCGGGTGCTGGGATGAAGAACTCTGCGATCTGTTCGGGGTGCCGCTTGAAACCCTGCCCGAAATCGTGGCCACCACCGGGGACCTGGGCTGTATGGTGTCACAAGGCAAGCGAGTACCGGTGAAGGCCAGTATCGTCGATCAGCAGGCGTCGCTCTATGGTCACGACTGCCGCCAGGTCGGGGACGCTAAAATCACTTTTGGCACTGGTGCTTTCGCCCTTGCAATAACCGGAAGCCAGCCGCTGCGTTCACCTGAACAGGGCCTGTTGCCGACCGTGGCCTGGCAACTCGGTTCCGCTGCGCCGATGTACGCGCTCGATGGTGGTGTCTACTGTGCCGGATCCGCGGTTGAGTGGGGACGTAAACTGGGCCTGTTCGATGACTATGCAGAAATCAACCAGTTTGACAGATCGTCTGCGATCGAACGCGATCTTGTCTTCGTCCCGGCCCTGTCGGGATTGGCCTGCCCACATTGGGATCGACGGGCAGCCGGGATCTGGGTGGGATTATCTTTAGCGACAGATACTCGGGACCTGATTCAGTCAGTGCTCGAAGGTGTCGCCTTGCGCGCTGCTGAAGTCATTAGGGCCATGGGAGAATTCGCCACCATCGGTGAGCGCATATCGATTGATGGCGGGGTTTCGGTGAATCCGTATTTCTGCCAGTTTCTAGCCAATGTGCTCAAGCGGCAGGTTGTCGTAAAACCGATGGCGGAGCTGACTGCAATCGGTACAGCTCAACTTGCCGGGGCGGATACGGTTAACTTCGCCGAGGACGACGCAGCTGAAAAATGCTATCAGCCGGAAATCGATATGAGCCATTATCTCGAACGCTTTGGCGATGCCGTCGCGCGCTCGAAGAACTGGCGACAGTAAAGCGCAGGCACTAATCCGGTTCGCAGCATTTCCAGGCGAATAATTAACAGAAGATGACTTCATCCTGCACAGGACATGGGCGATGAAAAAAGTTCCGGCAGCAGCTTGATTTGGATCAAGTAAATACTCTTAGTTTGTCATATTTCACAACGACAAGGTGTAATCTTCGTTTTTGGCAACTAAAGCGAGGAGCTACCAATGAAGCCTGTTAAATTTCTACTTACGACTGTTTTCAGCCTGTTGTTGTCGCTGGGTACGGTTAATGCCGACGAGCACGCACTTTTTACGACACAATCGTTGACACCTGAGGTCGCGTTAAAAGCGGTGACCGCAGCGATAGCTAAATGTCGCACGGAAGGTTACCAGGTGGCGGTGGCGGTAGTTGACCGTATGGGGAATCTGCAGGCCTTGCTGCGCGACCGTTATGCTGGAGCGCACACGCCTGAAACCGCGAAGGGCAAGGCCTGGACTGCGGCCAGTTTTCGTAGTAACACGAGCGATCTGGTCGAGCCGACTCAAGCCGGGGAAGCGCAATCTGGCGTGCGGCAGGTACCGGGTGCATTGATGCTGGGTGGCGGCATGCTGATCGATGCAGCCGGCTCTAGCGTTGGTGCAATCGGTGTGTCCGGCGCTCCAAACGGCACCGCGGACGACATCTGTGCGGCAGCGGGTATAGCGGCTATCGAGGATGACATCTCGTTCTGAACGGCTAGCGATCAATGCGTTACCGAGAATCTGAAACGGAACAGGATTCCCAACTCGCCTCCGGATTTGGTGTATTCTTTTGCGCATGATTGATTACTCCGATAAATCTCTCCAGCTCCAGCAGCGCTTGCAGTCTTTCATGGAGCAATATATTTATCCCGGTGAAATCACTTACGCCGAGCAACTGGAACAGGCGCAAAACCGTTTTGCTCCCCTGGGTTTGATGGAAGAGCTCAAGGCGAAAGCGAAACAACAGGGTTTATGGAACCTCTTTGTTCCTGAAACTCATGGAGAGTTCAGTGAGCATGGCGGATTGAGTAATCTGGACTATTACCCGCTGGCGGAAATGATGGGTCGGGTGCTGTGGTCGGCCGAAGTGTTCAACTGCAATGCCCCGGACACCGGTAACATGGAAGTGTTGATGAAATACGCCACGCCCGCGCAACAGGCACAATGGTTACAACCCCTGCTGGATGGCGAGATTCGTTCGTCTTACGCGATGACCGAACCCCAGGTGGCGTCAAGTGACGCGACCAACATCGAGCTCAGCATGGTGCTCGATGGTGACGAATGGCTGGTCGATGGCCGCAAATGGTTTATCACCGGGGCGATGAACGAGCGCACTAAAATCATTATCGTGATGGGTAAGTCTGATCCCGATAATGCGGACCGGCACCAGCAGCAGACGCAAGTGCTGGTACCCAGGGATACGCCCGGTGTCGAAGTCGTACGTGCTCTGACCACACTCGGTTACGACGATGCTCCTGTCGGTCATGCCGAGATCCGCTTCAACCAGGTTCGAGTACCGGCAGAAAATGTTTTACTTGGCATCGGACGTGGTTTCGAAATTGCTCAGGGCCGTCTCGGTCCTGGGCGCATGCATCATTGCATGCGTCTGATCGGCGCCGCGCAAAGGGCGTTGGAAATTTCCTGTCAACGCGTACAGGAGCGCGCCACCTTCGGCCGAAAACTGGGCCAGCACCAGTCGGTACGAGAGGATATCGCGAAGAGTTTTGCCGAGATCGAAATGATGCGGCTACTGGTGCAGAAGACCTGTCATCACATGGACCAGGTGGGCCCACAGGCTGCGCGCGATATGATTGCGGCCAGCAAGACCAGCGTACCCTTGATGGTGCAGGGCATCATTGATCGCTGCATGCAAATGCATGGCGCGGGTGGTTTGAGCAGTGATTACTTTCTGGCCGAAGCGTTCAACTATGCACGCTGGTGCCGTCAGGCGGATGGCCCTGACCAGGTGCACCAGATGGCGCTCGGCAAACAGATCATAGAACGCTACAGCGGATAGCCTCGATGGGTAATGACCAGCTCGATCTGGATGCGTTGACTTCTTATCTGCTGCCGAGAGTCCCGGAGATCGATGAACTGTTGTCCGCCGAGAAATTCAGCGATGGTCAATCCAATCCAACCTACCTGCTAACCACTGCGACAGGCGAGTATGTTTTGCGACGCCAGCCAACGGGCGAATTACTCAAATCAGCGCACGCGGTCGATCGGGAATTTCGCGTAATCAAGGCTCTGCAGGGCAGCGAAGTGCCGGTGGCACGGGCAATTCACCTTTGCCAGGACCGAGATGTCATCGGCAGCCTGTTCTACATCATGAGTTACCAGCGCGGGCGTATATTCTGGGATCCAACCCTGCCTGAACTTAGTAATTCCCAGCGGCGTGATATATATACCGAAATGAACCGGGTGCTTGCCGCCCTGCACGATATCGATGTCGAAGCCGTGGGGTTGTCTGATTTCGGTCGTCCCGGCAGCTACTTCGAGCGCCAGATCAGTCGTTGGAGCGGGCAATACCGAGCCTCTGAAATCGAACCGATTGCGGCAATGGATAAACTGATCGAGTGGTTACCACAGAACATGCCGCTCGATGATGGCAAAGTCAGTCTGATCCACGGTGACTATCGCATCGACAATATTATTTTCGATAGTTCCAGTACCGAGGCCAGGGCGTTGCTCGACTGGGAACTATCGACGCTGGGCCATCCCTATGCGGATCTGGCTTACCAATGTATGCAATGGCGCATGGATGGTGACTGTGTGATTCCGGGACTCGGTGATATCGAGCGCAATTCGCTGGGTATCCCGAGTGAGGCTGATTATGTCGCACTGTATTGCCAGCGTCGGGGACTGGAGAGTATTCCTGACTGGAATTTCTATCTGGTATTCGGTTTTTTCCGCTTTGCGGCGATACTGCAGGGTGTACTCAAGCGTGCGCTCGAAGGCACCGCGTCGAGTGAAAAAGCCTTCGACTACGGCGCACTTGCACCGGTACTGGCGTGCAAGGCGGTCAGCTTAATCGAGTAACCGTGATCAGGATAATTTTGAGGAAGCAGAGATGTTGACAGCTACGCAAAGAATCCGTGTTGAATGGGCGCATTGCGATCCTGCCGGGATCATCTTCAATCCGCACTACTATATCTGGATGGATTCGGGCACGCATGCATTGTTACAGGTGGCCGGGTTTGACCTGGTTGGGCAGACGCATAGCGATGAACTGTTTCGGGGTTGTCCGTTGGTTGCCAGCAACATGGCGTTCAAACGACCACTGTATTTCGGCGATGTTACGCTATGTACCTCGTACGTTGAACGCTTTGGCAATACTTCGTTTGTTGTCGCCCACGAATTCACCCAGGGCGATAACCCGAATCCGGTAGCTACCGGCAACGAAGTCAGGGTCTGGGGATACTCGGATGCCGACCATCCGGCAAAACTGGTTGCACGGGCGATGCCCGAAGAAGTCAGGGCGATGTTATCGGTAGAAAAAACCGTAGACGTTACCGTTTAACATAACAATCCGCTTAGAATAGCCAACAGGAAAATTCAAAGAGAAACAAATTATGGTCACATTCATCATATTATTGAACGTCAGGAGTAACCGAATAACTGAAATTGCGGAGCAGCTGGCCGATATGCCCGAGATTTCGGAAGTTTACTCGGTTACCGGAAACTATGACCTGGTGGTCGTTGTGCGCACCCGCAGCAACGATGACGTGGCTGAGCTGGTTACCAATCGACTGGGTTTGATCGAAGGCATAGAGCAAACCGATACCATGCTGGCATTCAAGGCGTTCTCCAAGCATGACCTGGAGTCGATGTTCTCGATCTAGCCTGATTAAGCTAGGCGCTGCGCTTCTGTTTCCGCTGCGGCGCGCGGCTCGACTCATTGTTACCCTGCGCGAGCTTCTCCAGCAACTCCATTAAACGGGTCGATTCCGCCGCGCTGAGCGGGGCGACGATACGCCGCTGGGCGGCCTTTACCGCCGGGAGTGCTGCGCTGAGCAATTTCTCTCCATTCGGTGTAATGCTGACAATCTTGGAACGTTGATCCCGGGTCGAGCGTTCGCGCCGCAATAGTTCTCGCTGTTCCAGCTTGCTTACCACCAGGGCAGTGGTGGTTCGGTCCATCGCGGTCGCGCCGCCCAGCGACACCTGATCCTGCGCGCCGTTTTTGACCAATGTCTGTAACACCGCAAACTGTAGTGGCGTCAGCTCAAATTCAGCACAATCCTCGAGAAAGATGGCGACCCCGATCTGGTGGCAGCGGCGCAATAAATGTCCCGGTATCGTGGTCAGGCTATTCTTCATCAAGCTATTTTTCATCTAACTATTTTTCATCAGGCAATCGTGTCCGATTGTTGCATTGGCTCATCATGCCTGCGCACGCTCGGAAATAGTGGTGGTGAGTTTGCCAAGACTTTCGATTTCGACCACACAGATATCGCCGGGCAGCAACGGGCCGACACCGGCCGGGGTGCCGCTGTAGATCAGGTCACCCGGTTTGATTTCCATGGTTCGTGACAGGATTGCGATCTGCTCTGGGATGTCCCAGATCATGTCCCGCAGATCGGCATCCTGTTTGATATCTCCGTTTACGCTGAGACGAATCAGTCCCTGTTGCAGATGCCCTGTTGCCGAGACCGGGTGCACCGGCCCGCAAACCGCCGAGCGATCGAAGCCCTTGCCCCAGTCCCACGGGCGTCCCTTGTCGCGCGCCGCAAGCTGCAGGTCACGGCGCGTCAATTCATTACCGATGGCATAACCCCAGACGTGATCCAACGCGTCCTGCTGGTTAATGTTGACGCCGCCCTTACCGATTGCCACCACCAGTTCTGCTTCGTAATGGAAATTTTCGGTTTGCGGCGGATAGGCCACCGTGGCATTGTCTTCGACCACCGCGTCGGCGGGTTTGGTGAAGAAGAAGGGTGGTTCGCGATCCGGATCCTTGCCCATTTCGCGTGCGTGCGCAGCATAGTTGCGCCCGACACAAAAAATACGACGTACCGCAAATCGAGCCGCGGAATCCGCGACCGCTACCGACGGCGTCGACGGCGGGGTTATTACATACTCGGTCATTTGTGTCTCCTGTTTGAATTTCAGGCCTGCTCGCGCTGTTCACGCCAGAACCCCAGTTTTTGTTGTGCCACCCGGTCTGAATAACTGAACAGCACGGACTCGGCATCGGTTTCATGCACAATCCATTTCCAGCTGGGCGCGACCAATATATCTCGCGGGCCCCACTCGAAAAGCTGTCCGTCTATGGTGGTTCTGCCGCTGCCCTCGGTGGCGACAAACACGGTCGCATCGGTACTGCGATAGGGAATCGATTTGAATCCTGTGGGCAGCAATTGCAGGAAAGGTGATATTGTCGGCATCGCGCAGCCACCGTCGACGGGGTTCACGTAGCGCATCTTCAGGCCGTGGTACGGATCCCATTCCTGCTGTTGTTTCATCGATTCGAGCGCCTCGCGTGACCGCGCGTAGGGATAGTTGAAAATCGGTGAGGCCAGTTCGTGCTGCTGGTAATCTACCGGCAACATGTTAGTGCCGTAACGCGCCAGGCTGTCGCCCGTATGACGGGAAACCGGGTGTTCATCAGCGCCATAACCCTCGGCGAAAGAAGCGTCAAAGAAACTCGTGAACGGAATATCGAGGCCGTCCAGCCAGATCATCGGCTTATCGCTGTGGTTGCCATGGTCATGCCAGGCCCAGGGCGGCGTGATAACGAAATCGCCAAACTCCATAATAGTGCGCTCGCCGTTGACGCTGGTATGCCCACCGCTGCCGTCGAGCACAAAACGCAGCGCCGATTGGCTATGGCGATGTGCGGGAGCCACCTCATCGGGCATCACCAGTTGCAGTCCGGCATACAACGAAGTGGTAATTTTAGACTCGCCCCGCATGCCCGGGTTTTCCAGAATCAGCACCCGGCGCTCGGCTTCCTGCGCGCTAATCAGATCGCCAGCTTCGAGCAGCCATTCCCGGGCCTGGTCGAATTTCCACAGATTGGGCAGGCAGTTACTTTTCGGTTGCGGGGTAATGATGTCCGCAAACACGGCCCACAAAGGAGCGTAGGCCAGGCGATCGATTTTTTCGTAAAACGCAAGTCGTTCGGGAGTTTCTGCAGGCTTTTCGGTTAGCGACATGTTTGGCCTCTTTATGCCTGGCTTTCCAGTCCGGTACCACCGTATAACCAGCCGAGCTTGTCATACCATTGATCCGGGGTCAGGTTGGACATGATGTAGTTACGTACTTCCGCGGTCGCACCGTCCGGATGATAAATATATTCGCCAATCAGGCGCGCATCGAGTTGAACCCGCGCGGTGCGCACCCGACGCTGGCGCGTATACCGGTCCAGTGCTGTCTCGATGTCATCGCCGTGCTGTTCGAACATGTGACCGAGACAGACAGCATCTTCCATCGCCATGCAGGCACCCTGGGCAAAATACTGCAGCATCGGATGTGCGGCGTCTCCGAGCAGGGTGACCCGGCCGTCGGCCCAGTCGAGGATCGGATCGCGGTCGCATAGGACCCATAGTTTCCAGTCTTCACCGTGTTCGATGATTTGTTGCGCGCGTGGTGCGATATGTTCAAATCCCTGGCGCACTTCGTCCTTGCTCACGGGCTTGCCCGCAACCGCCTCCTTGACATCATTGTGGTAAGTCACGACCAGGTTGAAAAGTTTCCATCCCTTGAGCGGGTAATGCACGATATGACATTTCGGACCGGCCCACAGAGTAGCCGCGTTCCAGCGCAGATCCTCAGGCATTTTCTCGGTCGGAATAACCGAACGATAAGTCGTATGTCCGGAGACGCGTGGTTCGCCGTCGCCGACCAGCTGCTGGCGAATATCGGAACGCAAGCCGTCGGCGCCTATCAGCGCACAACCCTGCAACGGTTTGCGGTTATTGCATTGAACCTGCACCGAGTCACCATTTTGTTTATACCCGGTGACCGCGTGACTGGTCCGCAGGTCGATCAGATCACTTTCACGGCAAGCGTCGAGCAACACGCCGTGCAGATCGGCGCGATGTACCACGGCGTACGGATTACGGAAACGTTTGCGGAAACCTTCATCCAACGGAATGGTCGCGATCGGCTCGCCGTCGACCGCGTCCATCAGGCGCAGACTATCGATATAGACTGCCCTGGCGCGGGCCTGGTCACCGACGCCGAGAGTGTCGAAACAATGGAACGCGTTCGGGCCGATCTGGATGCCGGCACCAATCTCGCCAAGCACGATGGAACGCTCGAGTACGATCGAGGCCACGCTCTTGCGCGCCAGCGCGAGCGCCGCGGCCAGCCCGCCAATACCACCACCTGCGATGATCACGGGCAACGATTTCATCACGTAAATCCACTTTGCTTATGTGTCATCTATCTATACTCGAGACATGATTAGTTGATCAGTGTTGTGATCATAATACTGAATTAAAGTGACAGTCACCTTAATTCTAATTACCTAAGGTGATTAAGGTGACTGTCACTTTAATTACCGGCGGTCTGGACAATGTGCTTTCAGCTATGAATTGAATTATTATCGGTACTCCTGTTTTCGATGAATGGACGAAGATGGATTTGTTGAAGCCGTTGTTGATAGTTGTCCTGCTGGGTGGAATTATCATCGGTTGCACACCGAGTGACGACTGGCGTACCGCTAGCCGCGATTCCGCGGGGCTTGCGCCAGATCCAACTACTACCAGCGAGGCCGTATTGCATATTTACGGGGCCGATGCCTGGGGCTGGCGCGGTTGGTTTGCAATTCATACCTGGATCGCCGCCAAGCGCAGGGATGAAGACTTTTACACGCTCTATGACGTGGTCGGCTGGCGCGGGTTTAATGGACAGGAAGTCATGGGAATCAAGCGTGATATACCGGATCGACACTGGTATGGCGCCAGGCCACGCTTGCTCAAGGCGCACCAGGGAGCAGGTACTGAAGCTTTGATTGATGCCGTTAACGCCGCCGCCGAGTCCTATCCCTGGAAACAAACTTACCAGGCCTTCCCTGGACCGAACAGCAATACCTTTACTGCCTGGGTGGCGCAACAGGTCCCCGCACTCGAACTGGAATTACCTTTTTCGGCAATTGGTAGTGGTTACGTTGACCAGGCTCAGTAATGGGAATTAGGGTGACAGTTAACTTGATTTTCTTGTATTGTGCAGTGGCGCAATGGGAGGAGTAAGCATGACTACAAAAGTATCAGACCAGATTCAGGTAAAAGCTTCAGCATCGCCTATGATACAGAATATTGCCGCGTTGCTATTCGGCATGATTGTTCTATTCGCCGTTGGTTTTGCGCCGATGGGAGTAGCTCATAACGTTGCTCATGATGCAAGGCATACCATGGCGTTCCCCTGCCATTAAAAGCACCCGTTTAATCGCCGGTATTGCTTAAGGCGATCTTGATAGCCTGATCCCACCGCCGGCTCAGGGTTTTAGTAAGTTAAACGATAACCATAATGATTTTTTCTCGCATTATTTTTAACGCCGTGTTGATTGGATTAGTGACCGGTTCGTTAATGACTGCGATGCAGATTTTTAGTCTCAATCCAATTATTTTCGCTGCTGAATCCTATGAAATTGTAGAGCATGGAAGTCGTATGCATAATCAGCATGGGAATGATGATCATGGGAAAGCATGGGCACCGGAAGACGGTGTCGAACGCACCGCATATACCTTGCTGGCTAACATATCAGCGGGCATTGGTTTCGCAGCAGTTTTGCTTGCCTTGATGAGTCAGTTCCTGCCTTTAAAATGCAGGAGGTTTGGCTGGGTGCAGGGTAGTCTCTGGGGCCTGGCTGGTTTTACTGCAATTCATCTCGCTCCCGGGATTGGGCTTCCGCCCGAGATTCCAGGCATCGAAACTGCACCGATCCATAATCGCCAGATATGGTGGGTGTTTACCGTGATAAGTGTATCGATCGGGCTTGGCATACTCGCTTTCACAGTGATCAGGGTAAAAGTGATCGGACTGGTTTTTCTGGCAATGCCTTACATTATTGGCGTCCCGGGTACTGGCGGCGCAGCATTTACGCACCCTGATCCAGCTGCAGCGTCTGCATTAGTTCGACTGCAAGAGCAGTTTATTGTAACCAGCGGTGTTACCAATCTGGTTTACTGGTTGATAACAGGGATCATCTGTTGTTACGTTTTTAATCGATGGCTGCGACAAACCGGTTCATCCGTCGATTGCGCCAGCAGTTGAATCAAAGAGATATTTTTCCACACTAGTAATAGCCGCCGAAACAGGTACACCCATATTTCATTTGACAAAAACCGTGAATTTGCGAAATTGGCTGTATCAACCATAACGGGAGGCTCATGCGCACCCAGGTTTTAATCATTGGCGGCGGTCCGGCAGGGTTGCTGCTTGGCCAGTTACTGCATCGCCAGGGTATCGATACCGTGGTGCTTGAACGCAGGAGCCGCGACTACGTGCTGGCGCGCATACGCGCCGGTGTGCTGGAAACCGGAATGGTCGACTTGCTGCGCGAGGCTGGCGCCGGTGAACGTATGGATCGCGAAGGGATGGTGCATGAAGGCACTTACCTTGCGCTCTCGAACCGCGGATTTCGTATTGATTTCAAACAACTTGCCGGTGGCTCGGTGATGGTTTACGGTCAGACCGAACTGACCCAGGATCTTTACCTGGCACGCGACGCTATCAATGGACAGGTATTACACGAGGTCGACGGGGTGCAGATTCACGACCTGGATACGGATTCCCCGCATGTCACTTTTACTAAAGACGGCAACGAACAGCGTATCGATTGCGATTATATTGCCGGCTGCGACGGCTTTCACGGGGTCTGTCGAAAAGCGATAGACCCCGCTGTGTTACGTGAATTCGAACGGGTTTATCCGTTTGGCTGGCTCGGGGTCCTGTCGCAGACACCGCCGGTGAGCGAAGAACTGATCTATGCCAGCCACCAGCGCGGTTTTGCGCTGTGCTCGATGCGCAACCGGAATCTCAGCCGTTACTACCTGCAGGTGCCGTTACAGGATTCGATCGAACAGTGGTCGGACGATGCATTCTGGAACGAATTGAAACGCCGTATTCCGGTTGCCGCGGCCGAGTCGATTGTCACCGGGGAGTCGATCGAGAAATCTATCGCGCCATTACGCTCTTTCGTCGCGGAACCGATGCGCTGGGGACGCCTGTTCCTGTGTGGGGACGCGGCGCATATTGTGCCGCCCACCGGTGCCAAGGGTTTGAACCTCGCAGCCTCCGACGTTTTTTACCTGTCACGGGCATTACTACAACACTATAACGACCACGATGACCATGGAATCGAAACTTATTCCGCCACGGCGCTGTCACGCGTGTGGAAGGCGGAACGCTTCAGCTGGTCGATGACCCGGCTGTTACATCGATTTCCCGATCAATCACCGTTTGACTGGCGCATGCAGCAGGCGGATCTCGAGTATCTCGAATCATCGGTTGCAGCGCAGACCTCGCTAGCCGAGAATTACATCGGACTACCTTACTGAAGTGAAGGAGAGCGGTATGGACATGATTACCCTGGGGGATGTGACCCTGCACTACCGCATCGAGGGCGATGCGGACGGTTTGCCGATCGTGTTCGCCAATTCGCTGGGTACCGATTTCCGTCTCTGGGACAAGATTGTCCCGCTGCTGCCCGGCGGGCTTAAAATTCTGCGTTTTGACAAACGCGGCCACGGCCTGTCGAGCTGCCCGCAGGGCGATTATGCCATTGACGACCTCATTGCAGATACTGCGGCGTTATTGCAGGCACTGGAGATAAAGGACTGCCTGTTCATCGGTCTCTCCATCGGTGGGCTGATTGCGCAGGGCCTGGCGGCACGACATCCGGAGCTGATACGGGCGATGGTCATATCGAATACCGCCGCACGCATTGGCACCGCCGAAATGTGGCAGGAACGTATCAACAGTCTGCACGCGGGCGGCATCGAAGCGCTCGCCGACAACATCATGCAGCGCTGGTTCGCGAGTGATTTCAGACAGCATTCCGCGCGCGAATTGCTGGCCTGGCGCAACATGTTGACGCGCACGCCGCTGCAGGGCTACATCGGCTGCTGTGCGGCGATCGCGGCCTGTGATTTTGAGCAAAGTAACGCTGCGCTGATGTTACCCACGCTCGTTATCGCCGGCGAGGAGGACGGCTCCACTCCGCCGGATCTGGTGCGTGCTACCGCCGCTATGATCAAGAGTTCCCGCTTCGAACTGATCGCCAACGCGGCTCATCTGCCCTGTGTCGAGCAAGCGGAAGTATATGCGCACATTCTCGGTGACTTTATTCGTGAGCACGGTCATGCCTGATCGCTATGCAGACGGTATGAAAATTCGACGCAAGGTACTGGGCGATACCCATGTCGATGCCGCCGAAGTCAACAAGAATGCATTCGACGAACCTTTCCAGACACTGATCACCGAAGCCGCCTGGGGCAACGTCTGGGCACGTGATACTCTGGCCCTGCGTGAACGTTCGATGCTCACCATCGCTTTACTCGCCGCTACCGGTAATTTTGATGAAATCGCCATGCATATTCGCGCCACCGCCAACACCGGAGCGAGCCCCGAGGATGTGATGGAAGCGCTGTTGCATGTTGCGGTTTATGCCGGTGTGCCCAGGGCCAACCACGCGATCAAGATCGCCAGGCAAACCTATGAAGATATGGGAGTGGAATTATGACATCTGAGAATAAGGCCCGGGGAGGGTATATTCAGCGCGATCGTGGCTGGCATCCCCCGGCCTATGCGCCGACATACAAAACCAGCATAACGCGCTCACCGCAAAAGCCGTTGCTGTCCCTGTCCACTACGCTTTCCGAGGAAACCGGGCCCGTGTTCGATGACAGTATTCTCGGTCCACGCGACAATGATCTACTGCACAACTATGCCGCCGACGGGGCAAGCGCGATCGGCCCACGAATTGTTGTCTACGGCCAGGTTTGCGAGCAGTCCGGTCGGGGGGTCCCCGGTGCGCTGGTCGAAGTCTGGCAGGCCAACGCCGGCGGCCGCTACCGTCACAAAAAAGAAAGTTACCTGGCCCCGCTCGATCCCAATTTCGGCGGCTGCGGCCGTTGCCTGACGGATGCGCAGGGTAACTATGAATTCCGCAGTGTGTTGCCGGGCGCCTACCCCTGGCCGAATGGCGTGAATGACTGGCGTCCATCACATATTCATTTCTCGGTTTTCGGGCAGAGTTTCGCGCAACGACTGATCACGCAGATGTATTTCGAGGGTGACCCCCTGATCTGGAAATGCCCGATCGTGAACAGCATTCCCAGTCAGGAGGCGATCGAGAACCTGATTGCGAGGCTCGATATGAACGCCACCATCCCCATGGACAGTCTTGCTTATCGCTTCGACATCACCCTGCGTGGCCGGCGCCAGACCTACTTTGAAAATCGTCGTGAGGGCTTGTGATGAAACAACCGCTCGATTACCTGCACGAAACCCCATCGCAAACCGCGGGTCCCTACGTGCACATCGGCTGTACTCCGAATTTCAGCGGCATAGAAGGCGTGTTCGCCGAAGATCCAGGCAGTCGTATGGTCAACGACGAGACTCTGGGTGAGCGTATCACCATCAGGGGCAGTGTTTATGACGGTACCGATACGGTACTACGCGACGCGTTGATCGAAATCTGGCAGGCGGACGCGGCAGGTCTCTATCTCTCCCCGCAAGAAACCCGTGGGCAGGCCGACCCGAATTTCTGCGGCTGGGGCCGCAGCCCGGGTGATATGGAACACGGCGAGTTCAGCTTTGAAACCGTACGCCCCGGCGCGGTTCCCTATCCGGACGGACGCCTGCAGGCGCCACATATTACTTTCTGGATCGTCGCACGCGGCATCAACATCGGCCTGCACACACGCATGTATTTCGATGACGAAGAAGCGGCCAACGCGTCCGATCCGCTGCTGGCGCGTATCGAGCATCGCCAACGCGTGGAGACACTGATCGCGAAGCGTGACAGCGAAGGTATTTTCCGCTTCGACATCCACCTGCAGGGTGATTATGAAACCGTCTTTTTTGACATGTGAATCCGATGAACCAGTTTCTTCGTAAGGCCTGAGTGATGACCGTCTCGCCCTTTGATTCAGCGATTTATCGCGAACTCCTGCAGGACGACGAAGCCGCTGAACTGTTCAGCGACACTACCGAGTTGCGGTCGATGATTCGGGTCGAAGCGGCGCTGGCCAAGGTGCAGGGTGAGCTGGGATTGATTCCTGAGGTCAGCGCTCGTGAAATACACCGTGTTATCAGCGACGCACATATCGATCCCGCCCGCCTGGCGGCGACGACGCGTCGTGATGGCGTACCGGTTCCGGCGCTGGTCGCCACTCTGCGGGCCGCAATGGGTTTAAACGAGCACGCACAATATCTGCATTGGGGCGCGACCTCGCAAGACATCATGGACACCGGCCTGATGCTGCGTTTGCAGGGCATTTGCGATCTTGTCGAGCAACGTTTGAAAATACTGTTACAGGCGCTAGCGGATAAAGCCGACGTCCACGCCGAGCTGCCGATGGCAGCGCGTACGCGCACGCAAATCGCTACCCCGACGAGTTTCGGTGCGGTGATTGCGGCCTGGGGCTCACCCCTGCTGAATCATCTCGAAGTCCTGGCGCAACTCAAACCACGCCTGTTACGTGTCAGCCTGGCGGGTGCCTCCGGTAACTCGACCTCACTCGGCGATAAAGCTGGAGCTGTGCGCAGCGCATTGGCGGCCGAACTCAAACTCGGTGATTCCAACTTTTGCTGGCATAACGACCGCTCAAGGCTGGCCGAATTTGCTTCGCTACTCACTCGTATCAGCGGTAGCCTCGCGAAAATGGCCGAAGACGTCATACTGGCCACCCAGCCGGAAGTGGCTGAGCTTCGGTTGATGCAGGGTGGTGGTTCCTCGACCATGCCGCACAAGAACAACCCGGTGGTCGCCGAGACGCTGGTGAGCCTGTTTCGTATGAGTACCGCGATGGACGGTTTGATGACCCAGGCGATGCTGCACCGACAGCAGCGCGATGGAGTAGCCTGGGCTCTGGAGTGGCATGCGTTGCCGCAGATCTGTATGGCGAACGCACAGGCGTTAGCGCTGGCGCTCCATCTTGCCCGGGAATTGCGGCCGAATACCGCCGCCATGGAGGTACGTCTCAGTAGTGGAAATGGGCTTGTTTACGCCGAGGCGATCAGTTTCAAACTGGCCGAAACCATGCCGCGCCCCGAGGCCCAGGATCAGGTCAAACGTTTGTGCGCAAAGGCG
>Ga0209165_10000286_pt1 | contig 18972 bp, 15 predicted proteins | sample tdAd001_FD_187122 | JGI IMG/M metagenome (GOLD analysis project Ga0209165, IMG submission 187122) | Marine sediment microbial communities from the Atlantic coast under amendment with organic carbon and nitrate - tdAd00.1 (SPAdes)... | ecosystem: Environmental > Aquatic > Marine > Coastal >... | reverse complement strand
GATGAAATTCAGGCGTTACATTCCGGATCATGCGATAACCACGATCCCGGTTCTTGCACTGATGTTTGCGGTGCATTATTTCCTGTTGCGCGATGATTCGCCCGATACCGGTATCGAGCTAGCTGACGGTGCGTCGGTTTATAACGATTTCTGGCAGCGCTCGGGTGACGAAATCGTATTTGATATCGACGGCGAGCTCGAGCGACTCGAACTCGACGATGCCCGCCGCGATCGGTTGATTCGCGAGTTGCTGCACCAGGGCGAATTCAAGCAGGCCCGGACCCAGTTACTCGAAATAGCCGCTGCGGCCGTGTTGCAGGATGACCAGGCCCGGCTTGGTGCTACCCTTCTTTTACTCGGTGAAGTCGCCATCAATCAGCAAGAGCTGGCCGGCGCTGAAATATACCTGCAGGAAGCGCTTTACCTGGCGATGTCGCGCGACAATGTGATGGTGACCGCGCGCAGTTACCAGTTACTGGGACAATTGAACATCCGCGCGCGTGAACTGGCGCGACAGGCATCCAATACCTGGGACGATCTGTGGCAGGCGCGCAATTCGATAGCGCGCGGGTATTACCGGGGTGTGAACGAAAAGCTGCAATCCGTGATTCACGATAACCTGGAAATTCGACGCTATGGTGCCGCCGCGGATGCCTGGGAGGCGCTCGCCTCGTTGCATGAAAAGGTACACGATGATGGCTACCAGGCGCAACAGGCGCGCATCGAGGCGGCCAGGCTGTTTGCATCCACGGGGCAAATGACCCACGTCCGTCGTCTGATTGATGGCCTGGACCGGAGTTTTTATAGCGATATCGACATGGCTGAAATCGAGCGTGAAGTTCAGGCCCTGTTCGATGAACATCAAAATGACATGGTAAAAACCTCGCAGGCGCGCGACTATCAGATGCTCTACCATCACTACCTGCGCAATGGACAGCTCGAGCGCGCCTGGGAGTTCAGGATAAAATCCAGTGAGACTCTCGCCGGTACCAGTGATCGCTCGATGTTTCAGCGCCAGGGCGATATCATCGCGGTGCTTTACAATTCCAATTTCGCGATGGACAGGGCAAAGAAATATCTCGACCAGGCTGACGCCATTTACAGCGATGGTGGCGTGTCCGAGATGCTCGAACAAACCCGGGAAATGGAATCGTTAATCTATTAACTCGGATTTTTGTGCATGACTGCTAGCAATGAAATCGAATTCGACGCGCGCGATTTGCGTCGCGCCTTCGGCAATTTCGCCACCGGTGTAACCATCGTCACCACGCTCGACGCGGGTGGCAATCCCTGCGGTTTCACCGCCAACTCCTTCACCTCGGTCTCCATCGAGCCGCCGCTGCTACTGGTCAATATTGCGAAATCGGCTTTTGGCTGTGACGCATTTACCGGGTCACGCGGTTTTGCGGTCAACATACTGGCGCGTGACCAACGCGATTTATCCAACCGCTTCGCCGCCGCCGGCACCGATAAATTTGCCAACCAGGGCTGGTCTGCAGCGGTGACCGGTTCGCCGATTATCGATGACGTAGTCGCCTGGTTTGACTGCGAACATTTCGAACAGGTGGACGCGGGCGACCATATCATTCTACTCGGCAAGGTAATGCAATACGGCTACAACACGCATGCGCCACTTGGTTTCTGCCGCGGAGCCTATGTCTCATTTGGACTGACGCCGAGTATGCTGCAGCTGATCGCGTCCCCGGGCAGTCTCAAGGTCAGCGCAATCATCGAGTCTAACGGCAGGGTTTTGCTGGAGCGTAATCCCGAGAATGGTCAGCTGCTGCTGCCGACTTCGAATATTGTCGGTGACGCCGGAACCCCTGATAGCCTGCTTGGCAAACTTGCCTCTGCCGGGATTGAAGTTGATTTGCCTTTCATCTACGCGGCTTACCATGAAAATTCGCAACGATTTATTTATTACCTGGGTGAATTGTTATCGGTAGATGATGCGGTTGAAACCAAAGCACTGCACTTTTACGAGTTTGACAACATAACCTGGGAAGAAATAAGTGATGCTACGATCATCGCAATGCTGGAACGGTTCATCATGGAAAAAAGACTCGGCAATTACCGTGTTTACATCGGTGATCAGATGCAGGGAGAAATGCACCCGGCATGACATGAGCCGGTGCTTTGGCTACGGAAAACCAATTATTAATCAATAATATCCCTGCTTTCGGTGGTGTCGCGTTAAGGCAACGTGAAGTCGCTGTAACGTCAGCCCCAGTCGCCTTTAAAACCTATTCTGCTTGTTTGCGGCTGCCTCTCCGGGCGGTTGTCGACTGCGTGAGGATTTTTTGATGACTGACTACGATGATGACTACGACGACGAAGACGATCTGGATTTGAACACTTTGCCGGATGACGAACTCGTCGAACAAATGCACGACGATTTGTACAACGGTCTCAAAGAAGAAGTCGCCGAGGGGACCCAGATTTTGCTGGACCGCGAATGGAGTGCCAACAAGGTGTTGAACGACGCCCTGGTAGCCGGCATGACTATTGTCGGCATCGATTTCCGTGATGGCATATTGTTCGTACCCGAAGTATTAATGTCTGCCAATGCGATGAAAGCCGGCATGGCTTTGCTCAAGCCACTACTGTCAGAATCAGACGAACCCGCTGCTGGTAAAATGGTTATCGGCACGGTCAAGGGCGATATCCATGACATCGGTAAAAACCTGGTGTGCATGATGATGGAAGGTGCCGGATTCGAGGTTGTCGACCTTGGCATTAACACCCCGGTGGAAGATTTTCTCGCCGCGCTTGAAGAACACAAACCTGAAATTCTCGGCATGTCAGCGTTGTTGACCACCACCATGCCCTATATGAAGGTCGTCATCGACACCATGAAGGAACAGGGTATCCGTGATGATTACATCATCCTGGTCGGTGGTGCGCCATTGAACCAGGAGTTTGGCGAAGCAATCGGCGCCAATGCCTATTGCCGTGACGCTGCGGTTGCTGCCGACACGGCCAAGCAACTTGTCGCCGACATGCGTGCCGGTTAGCGGGTCGAAGCCCGGTTGTCAGGGTGCTAATGCAAAATGGAAAAATCAGCCCCGATACTGGTGATCACCTGTGCCGCGATTGCGCGCGAAGTTAATGAGATAAAAAAACTCGGGCAATGGTCGCAAATGGATCTGCAGGCCATTACCGTCGATCTGCATGCGCGTCCGGAAAAAATTCCTGCCGCGGTGGCGGAAAAGATCGATCAGGCTGCTGGCAAGTACGAACATATTTTTGTCGCTTATGGTGACTGTGGTACCGCCGGCGAGCTTGATCGTGTGCTCGAGGAGCGTGGCGTAAAGCGGCTGCCCGGGGCACATTGTTACGATTTCCTGGCCGGACGGGAAACCTACGAACAAATGCAGGAAGAAGAGCCGGGCAGCTTCTACCTGACCGATTTTCTGACCCAGCATTTTCAACGCCTGGTGATCGAGATACTCGGCATCGATCGGCATCCCGAGTTGATGGAAATATATTTCGGTAATTACACGCGCCTGGTTTACCTGGCGCAAACCGAGTCTGATGAATTAACTGCAATGGCAAGCGCTGCGGCCGCTCAACTCGGCCTGCGCTTCGAGCGGAAATTCACCGGCATGGGCGAAATGGTGCCGGAACTGGATGCAGCCATGCAGGAGGCATTGTGGCGCAACTGAAAATTGTCTACTGGCGTGACATTCCCGGGCAGGTGGTGATACGCAAAGGCGGGCGCAGTACGCGGATTCGTTTATCGGCACGATTTATGCGGGCGATCGAGCGGGCCGGATACCGTCTCAAGAAAAAACAGCAGGACGCGTTGTTTGAGCCCTGGCATGACGTCACCCAGCCTTTTGATGGTGATGTCGGATTGCAGGCCAGGCAGCTCGTGCAGCAGCTGGAAGAACGTTATACAGAAGAAGTTCTGGAAACATTAATTCGAGCCAGCGGTGTTGACGAAACCCGCGACTCAGAAGCCTGATTGGAGTGATTAGTGAATAGAATTCGTCAATGGTCGGTGACTCATTCGCGCAAGCTCGAAGGGCTTTACCGTAACTTCGAACCGGTGCTGATCAAGCTGCATCCGTTGTTCAAGAAGCTTGGTTATGGGCGCCTGGAAAAGCCGGTGCGCGTGGTTGAAAAAGCGATAAAAGGGTTGATGTTCGATTGCCAGATGTGTGGTAAATGCGCCCTCGGTTCAACCGGTATGTCCTGTCCGATGAACTGCCCGAAATCGATCCGTAATGGTCCCTGTGGCGGGGTGCGTCTCGATGGCAACTGCGAAATCAAGCCTGAAATGCGCTGCGTCTGGGTAGAAGCCTGGCGCGGTAGTCAACAAATGCGCGATGTCGAGGCCATCCAGCAGGTACAGATTCCGGTCAATCATCTACTCAAAGGCAGTTCATCCTGGTTACGCGTAGTACGCGAAGATTTTGCTGCGCGCGACAACGAGGCTGCCCAATGATGTCGACTTCCAAGCAGAACCCGGGGAGCCCGTTGCCGCAGCAGGAAGGCCACTCATCCACTGGTCGTCTCGAGCGGGTATTGCGCGAGGGCAAATTTGCGGTCACCGCGGAACTGGCGCCACCCGACTCGGCCCTGGCCGAGGATGTATACGAACGCGCGCAGCTATTCGATGGTTTTGTCGATGGTATGAATGCTACCGATGGCTCGGGTGCGCACTGCCATATGTCCAGCGTGGCGATGTGCGCGCTACTCACCAATATTGGTTACTCGCCGGTGTTACAGATTTCCTGCCGCGATAAGAATCGGATCGCCATCCAGGGTGACGTGCTCGGCGCCGCCGCGATGGGGGTCTCCAATGTACTGTGCCTGAGTGGTGACGGTGTCCAGGTGGGCGATCATCCCGAAGCCAAGCCGGTGTTCGATCTCGACAGTATGTCACTGCTCGAAACCATCCGCGTGATGCGCGATGAATCACGTTTCCTGAGTGGCAGGCCGATTACTACGCCACCGCAGATGTTTATCGGCGCCGCGGAGAACCCCAGCGCACCGCCGTTCGATTATCGACCCCACCGACTGGCCAAGAAAATTGCCGCGGGAGCCCAGTTTATTCAGACCCAGTATGTTTTCGAAATTGAACACCTGCGTGTATTCATGGCCAAATCACGCGATCTCGGATTACTCGAGCAATGTTTCATCATCCCCGGCGTCGGGCCGCTGGCCTCGGCGCGCACCGCGCTATGGATTCGTAACAATGTACCTGGAATCCATATCCCTGACGCGATCATCAAGCGCCTCGAGACTGCCAAAGAGCCGAAGCAGGAAGGGCGCAAAATCTGTGTTGAACTGATCCAGCAGATCAGGGAAATCGAGGGTGTTAGCGGGGTACACGTAATGGCATATCGCCAGGAAGAGGCGGTCGCCGAAATAATTCAACAATCGGGAGTGCTGGACGGGCGGATTCCGTGGTACCCGGGTTGTGAGCTTCAGTCCAATTCAGCCTGACCTGTCGGCGTGGATTGATTTCAGATTTAGTAAGTGTTTTTTTGGAGGAAATTACAATGACCGAAACGGTTGTCAGTTCAGCTACCAAAGAGTTAGTCATCGGCTTCGAGCGACCCTTCGTGCTTATCGGGGAACGTATCAACCCCACCGGTCGTAAAATTATGGCCGAGGAAATGAAGGTAGGCGACTATAGCCGCGTGCAAAGCGATGCCATCGCACAGGTCGAGGCGGGCGCGCATATGCTGGATATCAACGCCGGTATCCCGCTGGCTGACGAGCCGCGCATCCTGGCCGAATCAATCCAGCTGGTACAAAGCCTTACCGATGTGCCGTTGAGCATCGACTCGTCGATCATCGACGCCCTCGAAGCTGGACTGGCAGTGTACCAGGGCAAGGCACTGGTTAACTCGGTTACGGGCGAAGACGAGAGCCTGGACCGGGTTTTGCCGCTGATCAAAAAGCACGGCGCTGCGGTGGTTGCGATATCAAACGATGAAACCGGAATATCGGAAGATATCGATGAGCGTTACAAGGTTGCCAAAAAAATCGTCGAACGCGCAGCGGATTATGGTATTCCGGCCTGTGACGTCGTTGTCGATCCGCTGGTAATGCCGATCGGTGCTATCAATTCTGCCGGACGCGAAGTGCTCAAGTTAATTCACCGCTTGCGCACCGAGCTCAAGGTCAACACCACCTGCGGCGCGTCCAATGTCAGTTTCGGCCTGCCAAATCGTAATGGCTTCAACGGTGCGTTCATCAGCATGGCGATCCAGGCAGGCATGACTTCGGCGATTACCAACCCCCTGCATGCTGAAGTCGTTGCCGCGAGTCTCGGTGCCGATGTCATGCTGGGTAAAGATCCGGATTGCACGCGCTGGATCAAGCAATTCCGTGAACCTGCGCCTGAAGGCTCCGGTCGCGGTACCGGTCGCCGTGGCACCGGTCGTCGCCGTCGCCCGGCAGCTTAGAACTGCAATCTGGGACCCGGTCTAATTACGATGGAAGAAGAAGTCAGCGTACTGTTCATGCCCTCGGGTTTGCGTGGCCAGGTTCCGGTCGGGACGAGCGTGCTGCAGGCGGCACAACGACTCGGTGTCGACCTGGAATCGATTTGTGGCGGGCAGGGTAAATGCCGCAAGTGCCAGGTACTGCCCCAGGAAGGTGAGTTCGCCAAGCATGGAATAGTTTCTCGCGCCGACCACCTGTCCCCGCTCAGCGAGACCGAACTGCATCATCAGTCCAGGAAACGTCTCAAGGGTCGCCGTCGCCTGGGTTGTAACGCCCGCATTCTGGGCGACCTGGTGGTCGATGTACCCGAAGAAAGCCAGCAGCACAAGCAGCATATCGCCAAGGCGGTAACGGCCTACGATATACAGGTTCAGCCCGCCCTGCACCTTTATACGGTGACCTTGCCCGAACCCGACATGCATGCTCCGATATCCGATAAGCGTCGTTTGCAACAGGCGCTCGCGAGTGAACACGAACTACCGATCATGGATTGCGATCTCTCACAGCTGCGTCTGCTACAACCGGCACTGGCCAAAGCTGGACGTCAGATCACGGTGGCGGTATACCAGTTTCAGCAAATCATTGCTGTCTGGCCGGGCGTAAAGAAAGAAGTCTACGGACTCGCGGTTGATCTCGGTTCGACCACCATCGCGGCGCAACTGTGTAACCTTAACACCGGTGAAATCGTCGCCACCGCCGATACCATGAATCCACAAATTCGGTTTGGCGAGGATTTAATGAGTCGCGTCTCTTACGTGATGATGAATGAGGGTGGCGATGTCGCAATGACCGAGGTGGTGCGCGATGCCTTCAATCAGCTCGCCAAACGTGCCGCCAAATCGGCCGCAATCCAGGTCGAAGATATTCTCGACATGACAGTGGTCGCCAATCCAATCATGCATCACCTGTTTCTTGGTATCGATCCGACCCCTCTAGGCACCGCACCGTTTACGTTGACCACCGATCAAGCCCAGGTTTTACGTGCTGCGGATATCGATATCCAGTTGCATCCGGAAGCGCGTATCTGCACGCTACCCTGTATCGCCGGGCATATCGGCGCCGATACCGCCGGGGTAATTCTGTCGGAACGCCCGGACCTGTCCGAGGAATACGTGCTGCTGGTGGATGTTGGTACCAATGCCGAAATCGTGCTGGGTAATCGCAATCGTATGTTGGCGGCATCGAGCCCAACCGGGCCCGCCTTCGAGGGCGCGCAGATAACCTCTGGACAGCGGGCTGCTCCCGGCGCAATCGAACGCGTCCGCATCGACCCCGAAACACTGCAACCCCGGTTTCGAGTGATTGGTTGCGAAGTCTGGTCCGACGCTCCCGACTTCGCCGAGAAAAGCGCGCGCATCGGGGTTAGCGGAATTTGCGGTTCTGGAATAATCGAAGTAGTTGCGGAAATGTTTCTCGCCAGCATCATCGATCAGGATGGGGTCATCGGACCGGTTGCAGGCAAGGATAGCGACCGCATTGTTCAGGATGGTCGCACTTTTGCCTATGTGTTGCAGCAAGGTGAGCGTTCGATACGCATAACGCAAAACGATGTGCGTGCGATTCAGCTGGCGAAGGCCGCGTTGCACGCCGGCATCCGCCTGTTGATCGATCGTATGGGTATCGAAAAAGTTGATCGCATCGGTCTGGCCGGTGCCTTTGGTAGCCATATCGATGTTAAATACGCAATGGTACTGGGGCTGATTCCGGACTGTAACCTCGATAATGTCGGTTCGGTCGGTAATGCTGCCGGAACCGGCGCGCGTATCGCCTTATTGAATTTTCCGTCGCGACTCGAAATAGGCGAAATTCTGCCCAAGGTTGAAAAAATAGAAACGGCGATCGAGCCCAGCTTCCAGGAATATTTCATCGAGGCGATGGCGCTGCCGCATAAGACCGATAACTACGAGGAACTTTCCAAAGTGGTGACCCTGCCGGCGCCAAAACCGGCGATCGAAGGTAGCGCTGCCGAGGATCGCAAGCGCCGCTCGCGCCGACGCCGCAGTCGCGCCTAACTCGCGAGATCAGCCTCGTCCTGGGCCGCAGACTTCAGTTGCAGTTTGCGGCGCTCGTCGCGTGGCGGCAGACCAAATAAATCACGGTAGCATTTACTGAAATGCGGTGCGGAGATAAAACCACATGCGAGCGCGATATCGACGATTGATTTACTCGTCTGTAACAGCAGCAAGCGTGCACGATTGAGGCGCAAATTCAGGTAGTAACGGGTGGGCACACAATTCAAATGTTTTTGAAACAGGCGCTCGAGCTGACGCCTGGAGATGCCAACGTAGCTGGATAGTTCGTCGAGACTAATCGGCTCCTCGATATTCGCTTCCATCAGGGTGACCGCCTCGGTCAGTTTAGGCTGATTTGATCCCAGCGCCAGGTGCAGGGGTATGCGTTGCCGATCATCCGAGCTACGGATACGTTCACACATGAATTGTTCGGATATGTGGGTAACCAGTTTATTGCCGTGGCGATCGTTTATCAGCTGCAGCATCATGTCCATCGACGCCTGCCCGCCGGCACAGGTTATGCGATCCCGGTCAAACAGAAACAGATCATCGGATACCTGTACCTCGGGGAATTCTTCTCGCAGGCTGGCAATATTTTCCCAGTGAATCGTACATTTATAGCCGTCGAGTAAACCGGCCCGCGCGAGCAGGTAACTGCCGGTGCACAGTGCCCCGATTTTCACGTTACTACGTTTAGCGATACGGCGTAACGCGAACTGCAATGGCCTGGACCATGTATCGGCGATATCAGAGCCGCCACAGACGAACAAAATCGAAATATCGGTCGCGCTTTCGATGCTGCCGTCAGGCGTAATTTCAAGTCCGTTACTGGCTTTCTCCGGTAACCCGTCGATCGTATAAATGCTCCAGCGATAAAGTTCCTTGCCAGCATCGCGATTCGCCATACGCAACGGTTCGATTGCCGAGGTAAACGCTATCATCGAATAACTGGGGACTTGCAAAAAACCAAAATGCTCGGTTATTGCGGCGGCTTTTTCGTCACTCATAGGTTTAATTGTAGTGAAGCGCGGTAAGGAGCTGATCATATTTTGATCAATCGTCCAAAATACTAGTCGTTATACCCCGCCATTGCACGAATTTTTTGCGTGTCGCTAGTGGTGGCCATCGGGTGGCTTCGAGGGGGTCAGAGCAGATTTTTCTATAACAACGGAGTAGATTAAGGAAAGTGTTGCAGAAAAATCTGCTCCGACCCCGAGCACTCCAGGCCTGAACCCTCGGGGTCAGACCACGCTTTTCGCCAAACCTTCAACCTTCGCTCGGAAAATACCGAAAACCGTGCTCTGACCCCCTCGAAGGGAGAGGCCCAGATAGTCTAGACCATCGAATCGGGCATCGAGTCTTTGCGTTGTTTGATGAACGCCAGCAGGGCTTCGTCGAGGGCCGGGTCGAGCGGCGGGGTTTCGTATTCAGCGAGCAGTTTCTTGAAGCGCGCATTGCAACGCTGCGCATGATCGAGGCTACCTTCCGACTGCCATTGCTCGAAGCTGTTATTGTCGGTAATCGGCGAGCGGTAAAACGCGGTTTTGAAATTATTCTGCGTATGGTTACAGCCGAGGAAATGAACCCCGGGACCGACTTCACGAATCGCGTCCATCGCCTGGCCGTTTTCGGACAGGTCGACCCCGCCCATGAGGATTTCCATCATCGCCGCCTGGTCTGCGTCCATGATGAATTTCTCATAGCCCATCGATAATCCACCTTCCATCCAGCCGGCGGTATGCAAGACGAAGTTGACTCCAGCCATGACTGCCGGATACAGCGTGCTGGCGGCTTCGTAGGCTGCCTGGGCATCGGGCAGTTTGGAGCCACACAGTCCACCGCCGGAACGAAACGGTACCCCGAGTCGACGTGCCAGTGCGGCCATAACATAGAGCACCAGGGCCGGCTCCGGCGTACCGAAGGTCGGTGCGCCCGACTGCATCGACATCGAACTGGCGAAGCTGCCGAAAATAACCGGCGCACCGGGATTGACCAGTTGCACGAAAGTCATTCCGGCGAGCGCCTCGGCGAGCGACTGTGCCGCGGTACCGGCGACCGTAACCGGTGACATCGCGCCGGCAAGAATAAATGGTGTAACAATCGTTGCCTGGTTGTTTTCGGCGTAAACCTTGGCGGCGCCGAGCATGGTATCGTCGAAGGTCATTGGCGAGTTGGCATTGATCAGGCTGGTGGCATAGGTGCGCGGCCGACCGCTTTCCGCATCGATGTAATTTTCACCGGCGATGATCTTGATCATCTCGACGGTATCCTGTGCCCGCTCGGGCGCGGTGACCGAACCCATGAAGGCTTTATCGGAATACTTGATGTGCGAGTAAACCATGTCGAGGTGACGCTTGTTGACCGGAACATCGACTGGCTCGCAAATCGTGCCGCCGGAGTGATGCAGGCTTGGCGACGCGTAAGCGAGTTTGACGAAGTTTTGAAAATCCTCGATGGTCGCATAGCGACGCCCCTTGTCCAGGTCGAACACGAAAGGACTGCCGTAGGCGGGTACGAACACGGTGTTCTTGCCGCCGATCTGAAGATTACGCTCCGGGTTACGTGCATGCTGGGTGTATTCGGCGGGAGCCGACGCCTGGATAATAGAACGACACAGGCCGCGCGGAAAACGTGCGGTAACACCGTCGATCTCGGCCCCGCCCTGTTTAAGAATTTCCAGTGCCTCTGGCATATCGCGGAATTCGATGCCGATTTCTTCAAGAATCGTATCGGCATTGTTTTCGATCAGCTGCAGGCCTTCCTCATCGAGCACTTCGAAAAATGGAATTTTACGCTTGATATAGGGCGCGCTCACGGTCACGGTGGGCACACCGGCGCGGCGTGCGTCGCGTCCACCGCGTCCGCGTCGACCCCGGGCTGCCTGTTTTACGTCACTCATCGATAACTCCTGGTATTCCATTCTAAAGAATGGCGGATTAAGCGAACAAGTATGGTTTTTGGCGTTTTATCCGGCTGACCTAAGCGCGACCCTGAACTATTTGCCAGCGTCATCCTGGATTTGGGCATTCCGGCCGATCGATGTTGTGGATACAGGCAATTTCGCTAGAATGGGACGAAAACCAGTAACAGACGAAGAGGGTGTAAGAAATTAGCGACGACACCAAGACCATCGGTATCCTGTTGATCGAAGGCTTTCCGTTGATACCATTCAGTTGCGTGGTTGACTCGATGCGGGCCGCTAATCGTTTATCTGCAAAGAGCCTGTTTGCCTGGGAGTACTTCGCGGCTGACGATAATCCGGTTACGGCCAGTTGCGGTATTACCGTGCCCACCAGGGCGCTGGTGGCAGCAAGAGATCTTGATAGCCTGGTGATTGTCGCGCCTAACACGGCGCAGCATTTTGATGACGCGAAAACGCTCAAACAACTCAGACTGCTGGATAAGCAGCGGGTAAACCTCGGTTCAGCCAGTTCGGGCAGCTTTATTCTCGCGCGCGCCGGCTTGCTGGATGAAAGCCGCTGCACGATTCACTGGGAGAATATTCCTGTATTCAAGGAGCTCTACCCGCAACTTGAAGTCGCCTTCACGCTTTACGAAATTGCCGACCGTCGTTTCACCTGTTCCGGAGGTACGGCTGCTCTGGATATGATGCTCAAGCTGATCGAGAATGAGTATGGACGTCAGCTGGCCCAGCAGATTTCACAGCAGTTTCAACACGATCGCATCCGCACCGAAATTGATTCGCAACAGATGGCGGACCGCATCGATCTGGCGATGAGTGCGCCGAAGTTGATCGATGTTATCAACTTGATGGAAAACAATATCGAAGTACCGCTGTCGCTACCGTCTATCGCCGACAAATGCAAACTGTCGTTACGTCAGATCGAACGCCTGTTTCACAAGTACCGCGACGTAACTCCGAGTCAATACTACCTGTCATTGCGTTTGACGCATGCCAAGCAATTGTTGCTCAACACCAACCACAGCGTAATCGATATTTCGATTGCCACCGGCTTCGAAACCCAGTCGTATTTTACCGCCTGTTATCGAAAGTATTTCGGTAGCTCACCGCGTAACCATCGTTCGCAGATAGCCACCGAAAGAAAAGCCTAGATGGGGCAAAAATGAAGCAACCCGTAGTCGTTCTCGGCGCCGGCATCGTTGGTATCTGCTGCGCGCTCGAACTGCAGCGGCGCGGTTACCAGGTAACGCTGATCGATCGGCGCGGCCCGGGCGAAGAAACTTCGTCGGGAAATGCCGGCATACTCAGCTATAGCAATATCACCCCGATTGCCACCCCGGCCCTGCTGGGTCGCTTGCATCGATTGATATTCAATCGAGATGCCGATTTGTTGCTGCATTACCCGCACCTGTTGTCATTAATTCCCTGGCTGGCCCGCTTCCTGATTCGATGCCGGCGTAATACCTTTTTGACCGACGGCGATGCGATGAGCGCATTAACCCTGGCATCGATCGACATTCACAAGCAATGGATAGCCGAGGCCGATGCGCAACATTTACTCAACCAGGGTGGCGGACTGAAGCTCTATCGCTCCCGGCAGACTTTCCTGCGTGATCAACTGGAGCGCGAGCTGCTGGAACGATGCGGCGTTAAGCATACTTTGCTGGACGCCGATCAGTTACGGGATTACGAACCGGATTTGAAGCGTATCTTCGCGCAGGCGGTGTTGATCGATGAGTCGGTATCGATACGAAATCCGCAGAAGTTATGCCAGGCCTATGCGCAGATGTTCGTCGAAGCCGGTGGCCTGGTGAGGTGTGAGGCTATCAAGTCGTTGCAGCCAGCAAACGGCGCCTGGGAATTGATCACCGAACAGGGATCCGAAATTGTCGACCGGGTGGTGGTTTGCATGGGGGCCTGGACGCCCGAACTGATTGGGCAACTGGGTTACTCAAACCCGCTTGCAATCGAGCGTGGCTACCACACCATTTTTGCACCGCAGGCTGAAACCGGCTTGTCAGGTCCTGTTTTCGATGTCGATGCCAGCTATGTGATGTCGCCGATGGATATGGGGCTGAGGGTGACTACCGGTTCCAACCTGGTCCACCATGAAACTGAACCGAATCCGCGGCAGCTTGCACAGGTGATACCGCGCGTGCGCGAAGCCTTTCCGGTCGATAAAATTCTGCTGCACGAACCCTGGATGGGCCGACGTCCGACGGTACCCGATACCTTACCGATCATCGGTGCGGCACCGCGCCATGAAAACCTGTGGCTGGCGTTTGCGCATTCGCACATGGGATTGACCATGGGGCCGATTACGGGACGGTTAATTGCCAACTTCATCGCTGCAAATGAACAGCCGTTTTCGACTAAAGCCTGCGATCCGGCGCGTTACCTTTAGTGGACTAAGTGAACTTGTTCAGGCTTCTGAGCGAGCTGGAACGTCCGAGCATTTTGCGGAATTTGACAATTTCCCCACGCTTGTACTCTGTGGCTTCCTTTAATGCCGCCTGGAATTCCTCTGATTTCAAGATGGAGACATAGCGATCGACGACATTAGCCAGCGGTTCGTAAGGTAGCTCGCAGGCATGAGCGTACTGGTCGGTTGCCTCTTTAGTGAGTTCTGCAAGCTGTGGCGAACTATCAACCAGATCAAAAGACATATGCAAGCTGCTGGGTGCGCTGGTGATACAACGATGAGGCACTCCGGCGCGCAGATATAGCGCATCGCCCGGACGCATCGATATCTCCTGCATTACCGGCCCAAGTTTCTGGTCACTTAAATTCTGAATATTCGCGTAGCGGCGTTGTTGTGGATGAAACAACTGCCAGGTTTTTTTACCGGCCAGCTGCACCACAAGCACATCGTCGGCATCGCAATGCCCCTCGTAGGCTTCATTGTCCTGTTGTGAAAAAAACACCTCGGCGTTCGCCAGTACGCAGGGTAGAGATTCATCGAGCCTGGCAACGAATTCATTGATACCTGGATCGAGAATGTCGATACCTTCCAGCACGATGGCGGCGCCCTTGTTGATTTCGTTACTCAGAACCTCCTTGTCCATGAAATTGAGTTGCTTGGCCTGCACGGATTTATAAAAGCAGGATTTTTCCAGTTCTACCCGCTTACCATCGAGCTTGGCATAAACCCACTCGGGTTGCAGTAGCGGGTTATTCAAATGACGTTGCAGATCGGCGACTGTGAAGAAACTCGGATTATTGATAACTCCCGCGCCATAACTGAATGCCGGAGGCAGTTTCTGCCGTTGCTGGTGATAAAAATCAAGCAGTAACTGGAGTTCCTTATGTAGCTTTTGTTTCATATTAAAATCTCGTTATATCTCATGACATTATTTAATATTCCGGTGCTGACACAAACTTTGGCAAGCGACCGCTCAATTCACTGGAAGTGAAATTTGGCAAACTCCGCCGCCAGGGGTTTTCTGCCGAGGATGAAATCGGCGGCACGCGCGGCGATCATTTGCGTCGGCGCATTGAGGTTGCCACTGACGATTTCAGGCATGACCGAGGCATCGACCACGCGCAGGCTTTCGATGCCGTGCACTTTCATTTCCGCGTCGACCACGGAGTCGTCGTTGTTGCCCATGCGGCAGGTGCAACTGGGATGAAAATCGGTGGATGCAGTCTGGCGAATCCAGTTTTCTACTTCGCTATCGGCTTTAATTTCCGGCACCGGGTCGGTGCGATCACCGCGAAACGCGATAAACGCGGGTTGCATGACCAGTTCGTTAATTTTTCTGTAACCCTCGCGTAACTCCTGTAAATCATGAGCTTCGCTTAAGTAATTGAAATGTGCGGCGGGCTTGTCGTGCGGGTTGGCCGAGTTGAGTGCGATATGACCCTTGCTTGCCGGACTGAGTTGATCGACCTGTAGTGTGAAACCCTGCGACAGAATAATTTTGCTTCCCTGGTAACTGGCCGAAACCGGCGCGAAGTGATACTGCAGGTTGGGGTAGTCCACTTTGTCATTGCCACGGATCAAACCCCCGGCTTCCCAGATATTCGAAGCACCGAATCCAGTTTGGGAGGTCAGCCAGCGCATACCTATCTTGAGCTTGTTCCACGGTCGATCAACCCGATGGTAGGTGATTGACTGGGTGCATCTCCAGGCGCAATGAATCTTCAAATGGTCCTGCAGATTCTGCCCGACTGCAGGCAGTTCGTGCCGAACCGGAATACCATGCTTCTCGAGCTCGGCGGCTGGACCGATGCCGGAAAGCATCAGCAGCTGCGGTGATTTGATTGCGCCACAGGAGACAATGACTTCACGGGTAGCGCGAATAATCTGAATTTTGCCCTGATGCTGGAATTTGACCCCGATCGCGCGCTTGTTATCGAGCAGTACCTGCTCCACCAGTGCATGGATTACCAGGTCCAGGTTGGGGCGCGCTAGTGCCGGTTTTAAATGTGCCACCGCGGCGCTGCAACGCTTGCCGCCCCGGATTGTGCTGTCGAGCCGCGCGAGGCCTTCCGGTTTGTAGCCGTTGAGGTCGTCCGAGCGGCCCTGTCCCGAGGTTTCTCCTGCGGTCAGAAATGCATCGAACATCGGATTATCGAGTTTCGCTTTGGCCACGCCCAGTGGTCCGCTGCCGCCACGCCATTCATTCTCCCCACGCTCCGAAGTTTCGCCGCTCCTGAAATAGGGCAGGCAGTCGGCGTAACTCCACCCCTTGAGACCGAGTTTATCGTTCCAGCGATCATAATCCTTCGGATGGCCGCGCATGTACACCATCGCGTTAATCGATGATGAACCACCGACCACCTTGCCGCGCGGCAGTTCGATATTACGCTGCTCCAGCTCGGCTTCGACTTCGGACTCATAGTTCCAGTTGATGCTCGGGTCCTTGTAAACGCTATGCACCCCGGCGGGGATGTGAATTAGCAGTTTCTTATCCATCGGACCGGCTTCAACAATCAATACCGAATGCTCGCCGCTTTCACTCAGGCGGTTGGCGAGCACACATCCGGCCGAACCGGCGCCGAGGATGATGTAGTCGTATTCATTGTCCATGCGCGGAGCATCGCAAGTGACTTTTTAAAGGTCAAGCGCTAATCACCAAAACCACTTGGATACAGGAAAGGCTTGGCATATGATCGCCGCAAATAAACCAGCAACGGATCCAGATGACCAGGGTTTTCGATTTCGATCAGGTAATTGATCGCAGCAATAGTAATAGCGCCAAGTGGGAGAAGTACCGCAACCGCGATATTTTACCGATGTGGGTAGCGGACAGCGATTTTGCTGTTGCCCCCGAGATTCAGCAGGCGATGCACCAGCGAATCGATCATCCCGTGTTCGGCTACACGCAGACGCCGGAGCACCTGGTCGAGTTGATCGTCGCGCGCATGCAGCGCTTGTACCAATGGAGTATCGACCCCGACTGGGTTGTGCCCTTACCCGGTATCATCGGATCGCTTTACCTTGCCTGTCGCGCCACTGGCAAGCCGGGAGATGCAGTTTACTTACCGCAAATAATTTATCCTCCGTTTGCGAAAGCACCGGGCTTTAACGGGATGGTTAACCAGCCGATTCCGATGTGTGTTCGCGATGGACGCATGATTATCGATATGGACTGGCTCGAACAGCAACCCACCCGACCCGGACAACTGTTGCTGTTCTGTAATCCACAAAATCCGGGTGGCACGGTTTATCGCGAGCAGGAATTGCAGCGGCTGGCTGATATTGTCGAGCAACAGGAAATGGTCCTGGCGTCAGATGAAATCCATTGCGATTTAATCCTCGACCAGGATAGGTTGCATATCCCGATCGCATCGCTGAATCCGCAGATCGAGCAGCGCAGTATTACCCTGATGGCGCCGAGCAAGACTTTTAACCTCGCCGGGCTTGGCTGCGCCTTCGCGATTGTCGCCAACGCCGGTTTACGTAGGGGGATGAAAACCAATCCGTATATCGTTCCGCATGTAAACCTGATGGGCCTTGCCGCTGCCGAGGCGGCCTACGAGTTCGGTGATGAATGGAATCGCCAGCAATGCGCCTACCTCACCGCCAACCGGGATTACCTGATCGAGGAAATTAATCGTATTCCGGGATTGCGGCTTGGGCCGATTGAAGCAACCTACCTGGCATGGATCGATGTTTCCGCGCTAGGGCTCAAAAATCCAGTAAAATTCTTTGAAGACGCGGGCCTGGGTATGTCTCCAGGCAGAGATTTCGGCGACCCGGATTATATGCGCCTCAATTTCGGCTGCCCGCGCAGCCGTGTTGAGCAGGCAGTGGAGCGGATCCGCAGCGCAGTCGAAAACCTCGACCAGGTTTCTTTGCCTGATTAGAACGACATTTAGCCATGTCGTTATTTTGTTTTGTTTAGTCGTTCTAGTTCAGCGTAGCCGGAACTATTTCAGATATTCTTTTTCGACTGAAAAACTCAGGCGCCGTGCTTGCGGCTACCTGACTCGAGCAACAATTAACACGGCAGGTCACACAATGGCAATTCCTTCACATGTGAAATATCTGATCATCGGCGCGGGCATCCACGGTCTTAGCACCGCCTATCACCTGGCGCAGCGGTTAAAGGCCCAGGGTAAAGGTGATGGCGGGGATATACTGGTCGTCGACAAGAGTGGAATTGCCGCGGGTGCGTCGGGCATTGCCTGTGGGGTTGTACGCAATAACTACTTCCAGCCGGCGATGCGCGAGTTGATGGCGCATAGCGTCAGTGTCTGGGAGACCGATCCGGAAGGATACAGTTATCACCCGGTTGGATACATGCAGATCAGCCCGGAAAGCATGCATGCCGACGTGGCCACTATCGCGCAGCAGCAAAAGGATATCGGCTACGAATCAACCTTCATCGAAGGTGAAAAGGAATCCTCGGATTACATGAAGACGCTGTTTCATGACTGGCAGGCGACCGGAATTACATCGGTGTTGCACGAAAAACGCGGCGGCTACGCCAACAATACAAAGGCGATTTACGCGCTTGCGACCAAGGCCGAGAACGAGGGTGTGCGCATCCTGACTGGCTGTACCGTGACTGGATTCAAGAGTGACTCAGCCGGTGGCGCAATCCAGGCCGTCGAAACCGACAAGGGTGAAATCGGTTGCGATCAGGTTGTGATCGGCGCCGGTCCCTGGGCCAAGACTGTCTGGGACATGCTCGAACTGCCGAAAACCATCAGCATCAAGGGTGCGGATGGTCAAATGCATAGCAATATACCGATGTGGATTTACTGGTCGCTGCAGGAAGGTACCCTCGGCGTCGATCCCGAACTACAGAAGACCAACGATGGCCAATTCCCACCGGTTATCCATGTCGACAGCAATGAACCGCTTTACTCGACTTACGATGGCAGCCTGATCACCGATCAGATGTGGGGCATTTACTACAAGCCCGATTTTCATTTCGGTGGTATCCAGGGTGGTGCGGCGCCCTATGCGATCGATACCGATCCCGACGATGTCGCGGTCGATCCCTACGGTGTCGATTCGCCTGATTTCGTGGTCGGCGAAGATTTCGCCCACATGTGGGTCTCGGCGCTGGCGCATTGCCAGAAGCGTTTCGAGGGCCAGTTCGAACACTACAAGAATGAACC
>Ga0209165_10000284_pt1 | contig 19145 bp, 17 predicted proteins | sample tdAd001_FD_187122 | JGI IMG/M metagenome (GOLD analysis project Ga0209165, IMG submission 187122) | Marine sediment microbial communities from the Atlantic coast under amendment with organic carbon and nitrate - tdAd00.1 (SPAdes)... | ecosystem: Environmental > Aquatic > Marine > Coastal >... | reverse complement strand
TGTCGAAACCTTCTCATCGATCATTTTAACGAAAAAATGCAGCTTAGAATCGAAAACATTCTGCGTGTCCTGGCCGTTCAGGACCCTTCCGGGGAAATAAAAATTATCTACAGGGGATTATTATCTTCAGATGCCCGTAACCGTTCCAACGCAATAGAAGCCCTGGACGAAATGGTGGACAAACGCTTGTTTAAAATAATGTTGCCCCTTGTGGAAATTTCTTCTCCCCAAGAAAGCCTTAACGCCGGAAGGAAGGATTTTGATCTCATCGAATTGGATTCTGAAGAAAAAAAATTTTTTTCGCACCTACTCACCGATGATGACTGGGTAACGACAGCCTTGACATTGAATTTGATTCACGATAACGAATCTGAGCTGATCGATCATAATGTCCTACTGGAATTTGCCTCATCTGAAAATAAATTTATTCGCGGGACGGCCCGGAGGATCATCGATCAACACTCGGAGGAAGGGGGACAGCATGGCGGATGAAGTCACGATTTCGGACAAGATTATGCTTTTGAGAGGCATCGATATATTTGAAAGCCTGTCGGTCAGCGAACTTGCCGCCACAGTTTCTGTCGTCGAAGAAATCGATTGCACACCGGGTGAAATCATCATTCAAGAAGGAACCGTTGGAGACACCATGTACCTTGTGATCAAGGGAGAGGTGTCGGTGATTAAGGATCTGGGCGAAATTAACGAGATCGAGATCGATCGAATCAAAGCCGGTGATTATTTTGGAGAGATGGCCCTCTTTGAAGATGCGGTTCGATCGGTTAGCATCCGGATTGAGGAACCATCCAGATTTATGGTTTTACATAAACAGGAGTTCAAAGAACTTGTCCGGGAATATCCACAGATAGCCCTGGAAATTTGCAAGGTATTGAGCGGCCGCATCCGCAACCTCCACACAAAAATAGAAAAACGCGAATATTCTAACGTAGAGCTTTGACAATGAAAATAGCTTTTTTAATGGATCGGTTGGAACCCATTGATCCGATGAAGGAAACCACCAGTCATCTGATGTACGAATGTAATCAGCGCGGCCATACGGTCTATTTTCTTGAGCCCCATGATATCTATATCCGCGGATACGAAGTCGTTGCAAGGATGCGCAATATTACCGTACCGACCGACCTTACCATGAAAAAATATTGGCGATCCGCAATAAAATGCCTGAAAAAGGATGATCTCATATTTGAAACCGTGACCGAACTGGATGCGCTGTTTTTAAGAAAAAACCCGCCGCTCAATTATCAGGCTATGGAGTTCCTTTCACCGGTCAATGACCGGGTCTTTATGATCAATTCCACCAATGGACAGATTCTTGGCAACAGTAAACTCTATGCACTCAATTTTCCAGGTATCATACCCATGACACATGTATCCAGAGACCCGAAACGGTTGAAAAAGATCATCGATGATTTCGGCGGCGCCATGGTGATTAAACCGTTGCAGCGTTACGGCGGGGAGGGTGTCATCAAGGTCAGTATCCGGGACCAGGAAAATCTGAATTCACTGATCAACTATTATGTGAAAGGATACGAAGATTACCCGGCACGGGAGCCGATCATGGTTCAGGAATTTTTAGAAGGCGTAAAAAAAGACGGGGATATTCGGATATTGCTTTTGAACGGAGAGATCCTGGGCGCCATGCGACGCAAACCGATGAAAGGAGACTTCAGGACCAACGTTCATGCAGGCGCCCGTGTGTTCAAGCACAACGTGACAAAGAAGGAAAAAGAAATCTGCCGGGTTATCCAAGACCGTCTTATAAAAGATGGCCTTTATTTTGTGGGTATCGACGTGATTGGGGATAAACTGGTGGAAATCAACTGTGTCAGCCCCGGGGGAATCGCCCGTATCAACAAGTTGGACCGTGTAAAACTGGAAGCCAAAGTCATCGATTTTGTGGAACGGAAAGTCAAAGAGATGAAAGGAAAGAACGATTAGTTTGGAATTGACCGCTCCCATCAGAAAATTATTATCCGGATCCGCCTGGACAGCCGTCATCGTTTCCGGTTTGCTGTTAACCGTTCTGTCCTGTGGGGAAAAAAAGGACGCTCGATTTCTTAAAGTCGGACTCCATGAAGAACCGAAAACCCTCAACATCTGGCTGGCCAGCGATGCCAATTCCAAAAAAATCCTGTCCCTAATTTATCAGCCGCTGTATCTGCGGGATCCCGAAACCCTCAGTCTGATACCCTGGCTGGCGTCCGGCGAACCAGAGTATGATCCGGCAACGATTTCCTATACGGTCCGCCTTAAACCCGCCAGATGGTCTGATGGATCGGAAGTGACATCCATTGATGTGGCCTTCACCGCTTCTTTGATAAAAGAGTTTAGAATACCCCGGTACTATTCTTCATGGAAATTTATTAAAAAAATAGAGACTCCGGACAACCGAACCGTCCGGTTCTATCTTGAGGCACCGAAAGCCATATTTTTGACCCGAACACTGACGTCGTCGATTGTATCAAAAAAAGAATGGGCACATATTTCCCAAAGCGCCAGAACCCAGCAAAAACCACTGAAAGCCCTGATCAATCACAAAATCGAAAAACCGATGGGATGCGGACCGTTTGTCTTAGAAAAATGGGGGCGGGGCACGTATGTTCATCTTCAAAAAAACAGGTATTTTTTCGGCCTTCATCAGGAGATCGGCGGTCGAATTCTCGGCCCGTATGTGAACGACCTTCTTTTCAAAGTTTACGGAACCGCGGATGTCGCCGTACTGGCCCTGAAAAAAGGAAACATCGATATGTTTTGGTGGGGAATTCAGCCCGGATATATCGATGACTTAAAGCAGCAGAAAAACATTAAAATATTTTACTGTAAAAAAAGTGCGTTATATTTCTTGGGCTTCAACTTGAGAACCCTGCCGTTCAGCGATGTCAACCTGAGACAGGCGGTGGCCGTCCTGGTTGACAAGGAGTTTATCATTTCTCGCATCCTCCAGGCATACGGTACCCGTATGGACTCTATCGTCCCGTCGGGGAATCAATACTGGTTCTGTTCGGACGTCTCCCGCTACGGAGAAGGCATGGACCGGAACGGGCGCATTAAAAAGGCCTATCATATCCTTCACACGGCCGGATATGCTTGGGAAGTACCGCCCGTCGATGAGAGCGGCAGGGTCGTCCCCGGCAAAGGGATACGGATGCCCGACGGTCAGCTGATGAAAAAAATCACCATCTTAACCCCGCCGGCCGATTATGATCCACACCGGGCCATGAGCGGCATGATGATACAGGAATGGCTCAAGGCTTTGGGCATACCGGTACTTTCCCGACCCATGGCCTTTGGGGCTCTGCTCGATCAGGTTAAAGGACGTCATGAGTTTGATGCCTTCATACTGGGCTATGGAAGACTGTCCATGGATCCCGATTATTTGAGGAATTTTTTCCATTCCGCCAACGACAGGTCGCGGGGATGGAATATGAGCGGATACAACAACCCCGAGTTCGACCGTATCGCCGAAAAATCTGCAAGTGAGATGAATCAGGAACTTCGCCAAAAACTAATTTTTAAGATGCAGAAAATCATCATGGCGGATATACCGTATCTCCCTATTTACAATCCGGCACTCCTTGAAGCGGTACGCACAGATACCTTCAGCGGCTGGGTGGAAACCTTGGATGGAATTGGAAATACCTGGTCCTTCTGCCTGGTCAAACAAAATGATACAACGTCCCGATAAGTCTTGAAAATTTTGATTCTATAATATAAAACACCTGAAATGCGCAGGGTGCTGAACTTAATCCGGAATTGTTTTAATGGAAGTCCGAAAATTTATCCTAAAAAGGTTCATCGAGATATTCATAATTTTCTTTGTGATCCTAACGGTACTCTTTTTGCTGTTCCGTCTGGCACCCGGTGATCCGGTGACCCGGATGGTGGACCCCACCTTGACCCCGGAAGATTCACAGTATTTGATCGCCCAATTGGGGCTCGATCAGCCCATAGGGCTGCAGTATCTCTATTATATCAAAAACTTCTTTACCGGTAATTTCGGGAATTCTTTTCATTACGGCGTGACGGTGTCCTCGATTATTTGGAGCCGGCTTCCAAACACCATCATCCTGTTTACCACTTCAATCTTGCTTTCCGCGTTCGTGGGCATTTTTTTGGGCAAAATCGCATCCTGGCAAAAAGGGACAAAAACCGATACCTGGATGACCCTGGGAGCACTGGTCTGTCACACCCTTTTTCTCCCGTGGCTGGCCTTGCTTATGATCTGGATTTTTGGATTTAAAATCGGGTGGTTCCCCCTAAACGGCATGATTTCACCGGAGATATGGATGGACCCGTCGTCCGGTTTCTGGTTGAAGTCACTGGATGTACTTCACCACATGATCCTGCCTCTGGCCACGCTGTTTTTAATTCATTTTGGAAGTTATTTACTCCTGATGCGCAGCAGCATGCTGGATACACTCAAAGAGGACTATATCTTAACGGCAAGGGCCAAGGGACTCGAAGAAAAGACCATTCGCAATAAACATGCAGCGCCCAATGCCGCACTGCCGGTGGTGACCAGTGTCGGAATCAGCCTGGCATTTTCCCTCAGCGGCGGCGCCCTTACGGAAACGGTATTCAGCTGGCCGGGGATCGGACGGGAGCTGGTTTTTGCCGTGAGCAACAGTGATTATCCTCTGGCTCAGGGTTCCTTTTTATTGATTGCCATCGTGGTTCTGATGGCCAACCTGGTGGTGGATGTTCTGTACGCCTATCTGGATCCCAGGATCAAGTATTGATGGCGTCGTAAAAAGTCCCATCTACTGCGTTGTAGTAATTTTTCAGACACTCGGCATACTACATGTATAGCCTCGTTCCTGAAAAAATACTGCGCCTTGTATATGAACCTTTTTACTTAGCCATATATAGTTGAATTCATGATTTTTTACGAGATCATCAAGTATTGACAGGAAAACCGATGACAGTGAATCAATCGACACAAACATCAAAAATCAGCGTAAGACCTGCCAAGAGGTTTCCGACCATCGAGCGTTTGAAGGAAGGCTGGTCGGTTTATAAAGAAAACCTCATTGGGAAAATCGGTCTGACCCTGCTGGTCATTTTTGCGCTAATGGCTGTATGCAGTTTTTTTCCGCCATTGATCGATCCCATGTACCATCCCATGACCGGCGTAGATCCACTAATCGCCCATTCCACGGGGCCGAGCTGGCGTCACTGGCTGGGAACGGACTTTATCGGCCGCGATATTCTGTGCCAGCTTTTGGCCGGCACCCGCATTGCATTTATGGTCGGGATCTCCGCAGCATTCATGAGCATATTCCTCGGCACCGTCATTGGCATGATTGCCGGCTATGCTGGTAAAATCGCGGACACACTCCTGATGCGCCTGGCGGACATGATTATGGTGATGCCGACCCTGCTGGTGGTGCTGATTTTGTCGTCATTGTTCGGACAGTTAAACATTTGGACCATCGTTCTGCTGATCGCCCTGTTTCGCTGGCCGGGAGTTTCGCGGGTTATCCGGGCCCAAACACTCTCTTTGAAGGAACGGCCGTTCATCGAAGCTGCCAAAGTGACCGGAGCCTCCCATTTTCGAATCATTTTCCGTCACATTATGCCCAATGTCCTGCCGCTGTCACTGTTGTACATGACGTTCCGTGTCACTTCGGCCATAATCATAGAGGCTGCGCTTGCCTTTCTGGGGTTCGGAGATCCGAGCACCGTCAGCTGGGGCATGATGCTGCAATGGGTATGGAAAACCGGGCACATGTTTCAGGCGCCTTACTGGCTGCTGCCTCCCGGTATCTGCATTTCATTGCTAACCCTTTCATTTTACATGATGGGCCGCGCCATGGAGGAGGTGCTGGATCCCAGGCTTCGAAAGGAGGTAGCACAAGAATAGAATGGCACTGTTGACGGTTGAAAACTTAAGTGTCGGGTACCATACCCGAAAAGGTTTCCTAAAATCGGTACAGGGAGTCTCCTTTGCGCTGGCTGAGGGCGAATCCCTCGGCCTTGTCGGAGAATCGGGCTGCGGCAAAACAACCATTGGCATGTCCTTAATGGGATTGCTCCCCGAAAATGCCGCTGTCACCGACGGGAGGATTCTGTTTGAAGATAAAGATTTGCTTAAGCTGTCGAAAAAGGAGATACGACAGGTTCGCTGGAAAAAGATTGCGATGATTTTTCAAGCGGCCATGAATGCCTTGAATCCGGTTCACAGGGTCAGTGAGCAGATTGCCGAGGCTATTTTGGCGCACGATACCGAAATATCTGAAGAAACGGCCATGAAACAGGTTGAAAGCCTCTTTCAGGTGGTGGGAATCCCGCCGGACCGAATGAGAGACTATCCGCATCAATACAGCGGCGGCATGAAACAGCGTGCCATTATTGCCATGGCCCTGTCCTGCAATCCGTCTCTGATCATTGCAGACGAGCCCACCACCGCTCTGGACGTCATTGTGCAGGATCAAATTCTAAACGCCATCAAGGATTTTCAAAAAAGACTGAATGTCAGTCTGATATTCATATCCCACGACATCGCCGTCGTGGCAGATGTCTGTGACAGCATCGGCATTATGTTTGCCGGCCAGCTGGTGGAATATGGTAATGTGAAAGACGTTTTTGATGTGCCGATGCATCCGTATACCCGATCACTGCTGGCCTCGTACCTGACGTTGGACAAAGATATCGTTCAATTAGACTCTAAGCCGGGTGAAACTCCGGACCTCGTAAATCCGACACCCGGATGCCGTTTTTCCGAGCGGTGCGCCCTTGCAGACGCCGCTTGCAGTCTCAACACCCCAGAATGGATAGAAATTTCGCCGACGCACAAGGCCCTTTGCAATCAGTTCAAATGAGAAAGATTTTGTAATGAAAGACCCGAACACCGTTATCGTACAGTTGGAAAGCATCTCAAAAACGTTCCGAACGAGGACCTCTTTTTTAAAAGGAGCCCCAAAAGAGGTTGTAGCACTCAACCGGGTATCTTTTGAGATATTCAAGGGGGAGATCTTTGGCCTGGTGGGCGAAAGCGGCAGCGGCAAAACCACAACCGGCCGTCTCATCGTAAAACTGGAAACGCCGGACAGTGGAAAATTGTTGGTGGACGGAAACGACATTACCCAAATCAAAGGTAGAAACTTGAAAAATTTTCGCAAGAAGGTGCAGATGATTTTTCAGGATCCCTACCAGTCTCTAAATCCTTATCTTTCCGTGTACGACAGTGTTTCTGAGCCCCTGATCGTCCACAACGTGGGCGATTCGGCAACCCGTAAGGATAGGGTCCGGCAGAGTCTGAAGGATGTGGGTCTTTCCCCCCCGGACGATTTCTTTTACCGCTACCCGCATCAGATGAGCGGCGGACAGCGTCAGCGGGTTGCCATTGCCCGGGCCATGGTCCTGAAGCCGGAGTTCGTGGTGGCCGATGAACCCACATCCATGCTCGATGCGTCAATCGCGATTCATATTTTTAATATTTTGTCCGAACTACGAAAAAAGTTGAACGTCACCTTCCTTTTTATCACCCACAGCCTGGCGGCCGCCCGCTATCTATGTGACCGTATTGGAGTGATATATAAAGGCGAGATGGTAGAGACAGGCGCTGCAGAAGATATTATCCAAAATCCCCAACACCCGTATACCCAGGCACTTATCCAGGCTCACCCGCGATTCCGGCATGGCCCGATTCTTAAAAAACATATTCCGAGGGATCAGCGGTTTTGAACCGGCTTCTTTAGCAGTTCCCAAAAATATGTTCCGATTGAATTGCATACTGTCACAATTTCAGTAAGCCGCAGGATGATTCCGTTTCCATCGGGAAGCTGTCTGAGTAAATTAGAGCGCGTTAAAGCGAACAGCATAGAGATAGCCAACATATTGATAATTATCATATTCCCGCAGTGTAATCTTAACACCTTAGCCCTGTTCGCTTTTACGCGGTTTTATTTGCAAGTTCTTGCCGATGGAAACGGAATTATCCTGCGGTTGAAACGGAGTGGTATTCTGAGAAAAGCTATAAGTATTTCGAGGATCTCTTTATGAAGCATCTTTCATCCATCGATCCAGGATGTCCCTGTCTTTTTGATCGATGGCGGTGATCTGAAGCTGATGGACGGTTATCCCCGCTCTTTCTTCGACGGACAATACCTTTGCATAAATATCTCCAAAACAGTGGGCATCCACACAAAAATCGAAGACCAGCTTGATATCCGCAAAGGGTATCAGCGGCGGCACAATCGATGCGGTAATTGAATTCTCACCCAACATGAGGGTCTCCCCTGACAGGGTGCTGTTGGATATTTTTTTATCTTCCACTTTCCAGCAGCTAAAGGCCAGGTTCATGGGAACACCCGCTTCAACAATATCCTGCACTTTTAGTTCAAGATTATAGGGGGGTCCGATTTGCTTTACGGAATAGGCCACCAGAGGTCTTTTAACGCCTTTCATCACGAATGCCCGGGGGGCTTCACAGGCAACCAATTCCTTGATCAGGTTGTAAGTCGATTCTCCAATGAGAACCTGTCCGCCGACGGTATTCGATTCTATACGCGCCGCATTATTCACGGCCGAGCCCACAACCGCATATTTCATCCTCACTTCGGAACCGATATTGCCGACCACCACACTGCCGGTGTTGATACCGATGCCCATTTCAAAGGGCGGGTGGCCCTCACGAACAAATGTGTTGTTGAGATCGTCCAGTGCATGCTGCATGGCAATGGCACAGGCAACCGCGCGCTCGGGATCTGTTTCGTTTTTTTCAGGAACCCCGAAAACAACAAGGATCGAATCGCCGATGATCTCATCGATGATGCCGTCGTAATCTATTATTATCTTGGACATTTGCTCAAGATACCGGTTCAGAAGCTGAACCATGATTTCCGGATCCAGGGTTTCAGACAGGCTGGTGAAACCGCGAATGTCCGACATTAGGATGGTAACGGTTTTTCTTCGACCGCCGATTTTATGCCCTTCGGGGGATTCCAGAATGTTATCGACAACCTTCTTTGAAAGGTATCGGCCGAACATGTCTCGAATAAAATTGACCAAGCGCAACCGTTCTTCTGAAACTTTGAAAAGGGTGGCCAGCATTTCTTTTCGTGTGCCAACGATCTCTTTGATCTCCAGGGGAGTATCTTCCGAAATATTCACATCGAACTCGGTGAAACCACTCTCCTTTAAACGCAGGTTCGAAGCTGAAATGGCCTCAAGGGGCAGGATGATTTTTCGATTGAGAAACTTCCGAAAGGTCACCATGACAAAAAGAATAATGATGGCAATGAGCAAGGAGATCCTTACGGCATACCAGAACAGGTCCACCGACTGGGCATGGGGATCCGTCAGATATCTATACACCAGAGACCATACCAGCAGAATGCTTTCAATGATCAGAATGCGCCAAAAAATCCCTTTTAAAAGAATTTTCCGGACACCTTCCCCGCCGTGGCCTGTCGATTTAACCGTATTTTTTGGGTCTGCTGTTTTCTTCAACGAACACCTTGTTTTGAAACGTTTTTTGAATAAAGGCTTATGTTGACCTTGGTTATCTTTTCCCCAGATACACCAGGCAGACCCCTGCAAGCATCAGCACAAACCCAAATCGTTGCAGGGCCTTGTCCGGCATTTCAAGAACTTTTTCTATAATAAACTTCATTTTTTCAGGAAATGCAAAATACGGAAGTCCTTCCACCACCATCACCATGCCCACAACACACAGGAAAAATTTCATCAACATCCTCTTTTTTATTGCGTATTATAGCCTTTCTCAGAATAACATTCCGTTTTCATCGGAACATATTTTTGGGGACTGCTATAAATATTTTGTACGTATTTAGGGGGTGTGTTTTCTCGTGCAACGATATCGGCGGAGTGGCTTCGTCATTTCAATGGCTTAGCAGTGGGGGAGACCGCGGCTCCCGCATGCTTTTTGCAAGAGAACGCGGAGGGGGCAGGAATGCCACCGCTGCTAAGTCATTGAAATGACCAGACACGTAGACGCCGGAGTGAAACGGGGAAGCATATCCCCTGAATACGTACAATATTTTTTATAAAACTTCATCAAGGGCTTTGTCAAAATAAAAGACCATAATAAGATTTGACAAACTCGTAAAAAGTCTTTTTTGAGCGTTATATGATCATCTGGGGATCCAGTGTTTCAAGCGGTAATGCGTTAAAAATTTCAAGCTGCGCCTCCCCTTCGGTTCATGCAATTATGGCTTGACTAATTTTTTGCAATCGTTCAGAATTCAAAATCCAGCAAAGAGGTTGCGTCAGACCACGGTACAACCCGTCAAAGATGGAAATTGTTAACCAGGATTGATGATCTCGTAAAAAGTCATGAATTAAACTATGATGAACTCGTAAAAAGTCTGATTTTGCTCGATGTCGCTCACAAAAGACTTTTTACGAAACCATCAACTATAGATGGCTAAGAAAAATGGAATATGAACCTGTAATAGGGATTGAAGTTCATTCTCAGCTCAAAACAAAAACCAAAATCTTCTGTTCCTGCTCGACATCGTTCGGTGCGGCACCCAACACCCACACCTGCCCCGTATGTCTGGGCATGCCCGGTGTGCTTCCCGTCCTCAATAAAAAGGTGGTCGATTTCACCCTGCGCATGGCTGTTGCAACCCACTGTGAAATCAACCGGGAAAGCAGATTTGCCCGTAAAAACTATTTCTATCCAGACCTTCCCAAAGGATACCAGATTTCCCAGTACGAACTGCCCATCGCCCAAAATGGATCGATTGAAATAGAACTAAACGGTCAGAAAAAAAGGATCGGTATAACACGCATCCACATGGAAGAAGATGCCGGCAAATTAACCCACGACCCTGACCGCCCATTGACTATGGTCGATTTCAACCGAACCGGCGTACCCCTGATGGAAATTGTCAGCGAACCGGACATCCGATCTCCTGAAGAGGCCGGTGCTTATCTCCGGCAGCTGAGATCCATCGTCCGCTACCTCGGTATCAGCGACGGCAATATGGAAGAAGGGAGCTTCCGGTGTGACGCAAACGTGTCCATCAGACCCAGAGGATCCGGCCCCTTCGGGACCCGGGCAGAATTAAAAAATTTAAACTCCTTTAAGCACGTTGAAAAGGCGATTTCCTTTGAGATCAATCGACAAAAGGAAATTCTGGAAGACGGCGGCCAGGTGGTTCAGGAGACCCGACTGTGGAACCCGGACAAAAACAGATCCTCGTCCATGCGGGGCAAGGAGGACGCCCATGACTACCGTTATTTCCCGGATCCCGACCTTTTGCCCCTGGTCATCGATGATGATTGGATCGATTCGATCAAAACGGCCATTCCCGAACTTCCGGATGAAAAGAAAAATCGGTTTATGGATGAATACACGCTTCCGTCATACGATGCCGAACTTCTGATATCGAGCCGGGAACTTGCGAATTACTTTGAGGCCTGCATGAAAGCCTTCCCGAACCCCAAGCAAACCAGCAACTGGATCATGGGATCTTTGCTGGGTCTATTAAATGCCCGGGGCATGTCCATTGCCGAGTCGCCGATTTCCCCCGAAAATCTCTCCCAACTGCTTAAACTGATTGACCAAAAGGTTATCAGCGGTAAAATCGCCAAAACCGTATTTGAGGAAATGGCACAAACCGGCCGCCCGGCCAAAGAAATCGTGGCGGAAAAGGGGCTGGTTCAGGTTACCGATGAATCGGCCATAAAATCGGCGGTATTAACGGTGCTCCAACAGTGTTCAACGGAAGTGGACGATTATAAAAACGGCAAGACCAAGCTTTTCGGATTTTTCGTCGGCCAGGTGATGAAGGAGACCAAAGGAAAAGCCAATCCGAAAATCGTTAACGAAATATTGAAAGATTTGCTTGAAAACGAATAATATAATTAAAAAAACATTATCACGAAAACACGAAAGTTCGAAAGCACGAAAAAAATAAAAATAATTTTAAATCTAATATGGAGCATAAAGCAAAACATAATTTTGAAGAATTAAGCAAAAAAATTATCGGTGCTGCAATTGAAGTTCATAGAGAATTAGGCCCCGGTTTTTTAGAAAATATTTATGAACAAGCATTAAAAGTTGAATTGGCCGAACACGATATCCATTATGATAGTCAAAAAGACATAAAAATAAAATATTTAGGGGTTGAAGTCGGGCTGCATCGTCTTGACCTTCTTATTGAGAACCAAATTATTTTAGAATTAAAAGCGGTAAAAGAACTTACGGATATACATTTTGCTCAGCTTAGATCATATATTAAAGCGACCGGCTTAAAAGTGGGGCTTTTGTTCAACTTTGCAAAACCCACTTTGGATATAAAGAGGGTGGTTAATTAATCGTTTTGATTTCGTGTTTTCGTACTTTCGTGCTTTCGTGATAAAATACATAAAAAATTAACAATTTAGCAAAGAAATGGAAACCGGAGATGAATTTTTTTTTGAAAAAAACACATAATATCTCAAAAGCTTTTCTTATGGGTTTGATACTGATTGTCGCAAGTGTCGCCACCCCGCTATCGGCATTTGCCGAAACGGTTCAGGTGGCGGTTGTCCCCTTTAAGGTCCATGCGGAAAAAGATCTTTCCTTTTTAAGAGACGGCATCGTTGATATGCTCTCATCTCGACTCTTCTGGGCGGACAAGGTCACGGTAATCAACAGCCAAGAGACCCTAAAGGCCCTTAAAACAGTTGCCGGTCCTTTAGACGAAACCAAAGCACAAAAAATGGGGGCCGCACTGGACGCCGACTACGTTCTTTTCGGCAGTCTCACGGTTATCGGAGACAGCGTAAGCATCGACACAAAAATGGTGGATGTGTCCGGTGAAAAACAGACCCTCTCTTTTTTCAACCAGAGCCAGGGGATGGACCAGGTGATTCCTGCCATCAATCTTTTTGCGTCAGAGATCAATGAGAAGGAGTTCGGCCGTGTCATGCCGTCCCGGAAGGCGCCGGCAGCGTCCCAGGCTCAAAAGACTCAGACACTTCAGGATCAATCCCAAACCGATACTCGAGCCCATCCGGATAAACTGATTGTCGGCGGATATACCGGCGGTGATACCCAGGAAACCCAAAAATCCGCCCCGGGCTCCTCATTTATCGCCACACAAATGTCCCAAAGCCAGTCGGCTCAATTCTGGAAAAGCCGAAATATAAAACAGCGGATCACCGGTATTGCCTTGGGAGATATTGACAAAGACGGTAAAACTGAGACCGTCATGATTACCGATCATTCGGTTGAAGCCTACCGGTTTGACAATAATCGCTTCCTGAAAATAAACACCATGGCCGAACGGCCCCATGACTATCTCATCGGCGTAGACGTGGCGGACATCAACGGCAATGGATATCCTGAAATTTTTGTTACCGCACTGAATCCTTCCAGAGAGTTCGTTAGATCCTTTGTGCTTGAATTCGACGGCAAAACCTATGTTGAAATCGTTAACAAGAGCAACTGGTACTTTAGAACTGTTGACATGCCGGAACGGGGCAAAATTCTCCTCGGCCAAAAACAGGGGATAAACAGTCCTTTTGACGACAGAATTTTTGAACTGGTCTGGCAGAATTCCGAATACGATGCGGCCGAACCGGTCATGCCCCCCCGTCGCGCCAACGTACTGGGCCTTGCCTCCGGCGACGCCCGGAACGACGGCACTGACGTGGCCGTGGTGTTCGACAAACTCGACTATCTGAGGATATACGATTCAAAAGGGGGCGAAATATGGAAAGACGGAGAACACTCCGGAGGAACACCCCGCTATTTTCAGATGCCCAACCTGGGCAGCAAAGATACGGAGAATCATGCATATTATCCCATGCGCATCCTGATCCGGGATATTAACAAGGACGGAAAAAATGACGTGATTACCGCCAAAAACTACCGGCTCAGCCAAATCCTTTCGGTCAGAATATTTAAACAGGGAGAAATGGAAATCCGTTCCTGGGACGGAATCGGGCTTGCCGTTCTCTGGCGAACACGAAAACTTTCAGGCCACATCAGTGATTTTGCCATCGGCGATTTTGACAACGACGGCAAGGACGAACTGGTGGCAGCCCTTGTTATCAAGACCGGATCTGTGGCGACGACAACCCCGAAAAGCGCGCTGACGGCCTATGACCTGCAATAAATCGTTGGTCACGTGTCATGGGTCAAGGGTCCTAGAATTCAAGTGATCCTCCACAGAACAGGCGGATAAAAATGCTTAAGAATTAGAGAGATGTCTGAAAGTTTGGCAAAAGCCGTACAGACGCTGTTTGGATCTTTACAGAATAACAAGAAATTTTCCAAAAGAAGAAAGCTTCGGTCTGACATCTCAGATCAGAAAAACCGCCGTGTCAATTCCTTCAAATATCACAGAAGGATATGGCAGAAAGGAACCTGCAGACACCTAATATTGCCGATGGTTCTGTTTGCGAATCGGAGCCCCAGGTCCTGCTTTCATGTGTGACCCCTTGACCCCTTGAATCCTCCTCTCAAAATAAAAAAACCCGGAGCAGAGATGCCCCGGGTTTTTTTTGTTGAACGTCAACTTGTTAACACAGGATTACTTGAAGTCGATCCTCCAGAACACACCAAAAATGGTGACATCGCCATTGTCTTCCTCAGGTACAAGATCTCCTCTTTGGGTATTTTTATTATCCTGATAAATGAATTCCGGGACAATATAGAAACCAGGCGCCACGGTGTATTTCCACATCAACCCAAATGCCTGTTTTTTATCTTCCCAAGTACCAGCAAGATCCTGTTCGGCGCTTACGTAGCCATAGCTAGCTTCAAGGGTATTGGAGTCATTAATCTTGAACCCCAATGCCAGGACACCACCCCATGCAGTGGTATCTTGTATATCATTGCCATCAAATTTAGCCAGTTCGTCAACTTCGGTCCAGGCACCGTAATTTTCACCGTTCTGCCGGTAGGACAATGACGCGCCCAGATAGGCCGGGCCGAAATTGAACTTTCCGCGAATACCTGCAACCCAGGAGCTGATGGTCTTGTCGGCGTCGACGTCATTGACAGCTTTATAGGTCTGGTAGCCGCCGATAAAGTTGAGCACGCCCCAATCCGCCTTCAGATCATAACGCATTTCGATTTTGGGGAGGTATTTATCCGTATCCGTATCATACGTAGCAACGCCGCCCTTACTTACGTCCGTGGGCAGTAATGCGATCCTTAAATTATTGATGGTGAACCGCATCTGGGAGGTACGCGCCACAGTGTATCCGATACCGCCGAACTTCTGGAAACCGCCGGAATAGTAGTTGATCCCGGAGACCGGAGCGTCATACAGCGGATAGTTCTGGCCGATCATGAACTTCCAGGAACCAAAATCGTATTCGCCCCAGAGCTGTCTCAGTCTCATATTACCCACCGATGATGCACCCATACCGACGGCGAAACTTCCAGGATAGTCACCTGGAGTAGCGACTCTGGCATCCATTTCAAACTTGCCGGTGATTTTATCGGATTTAAAATTGGCCCCAAAACGGGTAAGGTAGCCCATTTGCCATTCAAGATCGCCGTCATCGTAACCGGTGCTGGTGGCTTCCTTGCTGGTATCCTTATAGTAGGTTCTGAAACGGGCGCTGCCGTACAGATCTACATCTGCCATGGCGGTTGCGACAGCCGCACCCACCATTGCAAAAGCTGCAATAAATATGATAAATTTCTTCATCTTCAATTTTCCTCCTTAATGGAATTGAATTTACGTTAAACAACTTAACCTAATAATTGCCTAATAATTTCCGGTTCTTCTTTTTGCCGATTCACCTCCTTTCTCAGCGCAGATTCCAACAGGAAAACTGGCCTCCAATACGCCGAATTAATTCCCAAATATTCCGTCCAAACCTGTACAGACAGAACATTTGGAATCCAAATACCAGTCCATTGCCAAAATGTCAAGGATCTTTTTTGACAAAACAATCACGAAAATTCTAGAAATTATAACGATTTAGCTTTATAAAACGCAATTTCTCCATACGGTTTTATATGGGAAAATACAGATATTTTTGACATCATGGGCTGAAAATTAGATAATGTCAAGTAGAATTATATATAATTTATATATAATTCTATTGAATTAGGATATATTGTATGTTATTAAAACAAATTACTATATATTGTGCAAATGCCAAGCAAAATTATGTGTAGAATCGAGCTGTTTTCTGACAGTATCACGTTTAAGTAACGTAACGACTCAAGTTTAACGTTCCATGGTTGACGGTTAACTGATGAATTGAACGGTTTTATTAATCCGGCAATTAAACATGTCATTCCGGCCGCACCCCGGACTTGATCCGGGGGGAGAGCCGGAATCCAGGAACCCTATGAAATACTGGATTCCCGCCTTCGCGGGAATGACGAGACGATTAATCGCAGTTGGCATGTTAAATTGCCAATTTAATAAAATATTGAGGCGTGGCAAAAAGCCTCGATAATGATCAAAGTTGCGTATAATATATTTGACTTTTAGGTCATTATCTTTTAAAGCAGGCATAATTAAAGTTCTTCTCAATCCGAATATACCCTATATTCTATGAAGCATATCAAAAAACAGGTCAATTACACCTTTTATATGCAGATTCAACCCCATGACCTGCCGGAACTTAAATCGACGTTCCCCGAGTTCAGTATTGTTTCTAAACGATATATTTTTTTAACCAGACAATTTTACAGGAGGTGGTGAAATGAAAAAGCTTTTCGTTTTTCTGTGTGTTGCAGGCCTGATTGCTGCCAGTGCGTCTCCCCTTTTTGCCGGCGGTATTGACAACAAAACCAATTGGAGCGCGGAGTACATCAGAACCCTGAACCGGAATGCGGCAACCGACTCGGCGGACATCGTGTCTTACAACCCGGCCGGTGTAATGAAGATGGAAGACGGACTTTTCGGAAATCTGTCCGTGCAATATATCAACAAAGACTATACCAATAAAGTTGATGGTACAGATTTAGACTCTACAGAGCCTTCCTTTTTGCCGGGCCTGTTTGCGCTCTATAAACAGGATAAATGGGCCGGTTTTTTTGCCTTTACCATACCCGGCGGGGGGGGGTATGTGGATTTTAAAGACGGAGATTATACGACAACTGCTGCCATGGCTTTGATTTCACAGCAGACGGGAGGTGTTTACGATACCCCGGTCAGCCAGAATATCGAAGGAGAAAGCTATTATTATGGGTTTACCCTCGGCGGGGCGTATGAAATTAATGATATATTCTCTGTTTCCCTAGCCGCAAGATATATTGATGCCCACAAAGAGTCAAAAGGCTCGGTAACTCTCAATAGTTCCATATCGGCTCTTATCCCCCCTCTGACTGGCAATGTAGACTACGAGGAAGAAGCTGATGGATGGGGCGGTATTATCGGTGTTAATATAGCGCCCTCAAGTGAACTTAACATCGGTCTGCGATATGAAACTAAAACAAGTCTCGATTTCGACCAACAGGTAAACACCGACAATCTGGGTTTACTTCCGAACCTCGGGGTTAACGACGGCGCATCCGTGAGCAGGGATCTTCCGGCCACATTGGGCCTTGGCCTATCTTACAAGTTTACGCCCAAAATCAGGGTTGAAACCAACTTCACCTTATACTTAAACAGCGATGCCGGCTGGACGGATACGTCCCCTTTACCTCGCGATCCCAGCGATGTTGATAATGGTTACGATCTGGGGATCGCCGTTGAGTATACCTTCAACAACAAGCTGAAGGGGAGCCTGGGATACCTGCACACCGACACGGGTATCGAAGCCAAGAACATGCTTCCGGAGTCGCCGGAGCTGAATGCCAACACCATAGGCGCCGGTGTTGCCTATGAAGCGACTCCCAACATGATTTTAAACTTCAGCCTCGGGAATGCTTTCTACGAAGAGGATTCCTTTGTCAGCGCAATAACAGGCGCTGAAGTAGAATACCAAAAAAACAATTTTTTCCTGGCTTTCGGCATTCAATATAAGTTTATGTAGAAATAAAATCGCTTCACGATTTTATATAACGCAGTTGCGGTAATTAAAAAAGAAAATTCCAATAACATAAAAGGGCCGGGGTAAACCCGGCCCTTTTAACTTGTTACTCGTCACTATTTCCTATTTTCTATTCACTATTTTCTATTTCCTATTTCCTATTAGCTTTTCACTATTCACTTTTTTCATACAATTCTTTTGAACATTTTTTCTAGATCCTTGAGGGTCATTCTAATCCAGACGGGCCGGCCGTGGGGGCAGTTGGAGGGCTGATCACATTGATCGAGCTGTCCCAGTAACGCATTGATTTCCTTATATGAAAGCTGCTGGTTGGCCCGGATGGATCCGTGGCAGGCCATGAGCATCAGACACGCGTCAATGGATTTTTCAAGACCCGGTGAAAAACCGATCTGAGCCATTTTTTCCACCATCTCCATGACCAGGGGTTTAATTGCTCGGTCTTTGAGAAGTGCAGGAACCGCTTTAACCACAAAAGTATCCCCGCCAAAGGGTTCTATTTCCAGTCCCAGTTCATTCAGATCCGGAATCAGTTTCTCAAGAATTTTCCCTTCCCGGTATCCAAGATCGAAGATTTCCGGGATGAGAAGTTTCTGGGCCGTTGTTCTTGAATCTTTAGACCGGTTCTTGAGTCGCTCAAAAAAGATCCGTTCGTGGGCGGCGTGCTGGTCGATGAGAACAAGCCCGTCGGCTGACTCGCAGAGAATATAGGTGTCATGAAACTGACCGATCACCCTTAAATCGCTGAACCTTTTTTTTGACCAGAGCGCCGTCTGGATGCCGGTGGGCGTGAAGCCAAGATCCCGTTTGAGCGGGGATGCCGGATGCTGGTTTTTGGCTGCCGGATGTCGGGCTTTGATGTGTTGTTCGGGTATTCTGAAATGGGTTGCAGGTTCGGCAACACCCGGCTGTTCGACGGACGGACGGCTTTCCCGAGTTTTCTTCAGGGTCCATCCAGGCTGATCCGAAAAATGCAATCTATCCCTCACAATCCCGGCAACGGTATCATGAACCTTTTTCTGGTGCGCAAACCTCACCTGGTGTTTGGTGGGGTGAACGTTAACATCCACCTGGTCATAGGGCACACGGATAAAAAGGACGGCCACCGGATACTGTCCCTTTACCAATCTGCCATGATACCCTTCCAACAGGGCATGCTGGATGACCCGGTCACGGACATATCTGCCGTTTACATAGACGTA
>Ga0209165_10000282_pt1 | contig 19269 bp, 17 predicted proteins | sample tdAd001_FD_187122 | JGI IMG/M metagenome (GOLD analysis project Ga0209165, IMG submission 187122) | Marine sediment microbial communities from the Atlantic coast under amendment with organic carbon and nitrate - tdAd00.1 (SPAdes)... | ecosystem: Environmental > Aquatic > Marine > Coastal >... | reverse complement strand
ACTGCGGAACGGGCCTGGGGCACTTCGGTTTTGGTTCCCGTTACCACGATTGGTCCAAGCTCGGCATGCAGCGAGCTGGATAGCAGGTACAGGAGTACTGACAAGACAAAACGAGGGATTTTCATGTGGTTCTCCAGATTCACTGGGAGACACACACAGTTGGCGAGCGCAGGTGCTAGCGCGACAAGCTGTGAGAATTACCCACCGTAATTCTGGTCTTGTTACAAGTTACTTTCAGGCCGGTCTCCGGACTCGGAAGCGAACCTCGACTTCTTCACCGTTGCGGGGGCAGTACTCGAATTTAACGAGTTTCCCGATTCTCGTGTTGCCACGCACCTGAAAACAGGACGCAATCATTATTAAATATTGCGCAGATGTCCAGTACATCAAACTGCCATGTCGTATTCAGACAATGTTTGCGTCGATCCTGGATCTATCGCATGATCGCAGTCTCGAATTGTCGTCGTTGCAACGCCGTGTTTAGTTTCAAGTCCAGAGCCTGGCAACTCGGATTAACCATCCTGCTGCTGGGATTTACCTATTTATTGAGTACGACCTCGGCTGTGTCGACGTTCGAATATGATTTGTTTCTTTATATTCTCGGACTGCAGCCAGCGGATCGAGAACTGGTCGCGATCAAGTCGATCCAGCATGCGCCACAGTGGAGCCTGGTACTCGTTTATGGGTTGATACTCGCGGTTTACGTACAGAAATACACCCGTTCTCGTACCACCGCCGTATCAATTTTGACCGTGATACTGATTTTGTTCGGGCTATTGATGCTGGAAGTAATACTGGCGGTATTCCTGCAGTTATTCCTGCCAGTAGTCTTCCCCGCGTTGGTGATGTTGGTCGTGTCGTCCGTTTACTGGGTTGCCGAACTTTATCAGGGCTTTGTTACCACCGTTCTGCTTCAGCAAGAACCGATTGCACTCAGTGACGTACGTGCGCGCATCGACAAAGGTGATCTGAGAACGGCGTTAACCATGCTCAAGCTGTGTCCTTATAGCGATGATTTACTTGAAGTCGGCTATGAGCTCGGGATATTGCTCGAATCCGGAAAGCACTGGGCAAGTGCGTTAAATCTCTATCACTGGCTATCAAATCATGACCCCGGCCTGAGTGATTTTGTCAGCCGCATCGAAGAAATTCGCGATAATCGTGCGCAGCTGCTAAAGCCTGGGAAATCGATTCCGGTTGCTGAACCAAAGCCAGCCACAATCGGCAATTATCACCTGATCAAGAAGATCGCCAAAGGTTCGACCGCGGTAATGTATGAGGCGACCGATATGCGCAGCCATAATCGTGTTGCACTCAAGGTGATGAGCGTGCGGCAGAACGAAAAAGTCGAGCAGGACCGTATCAAACACTGGTTGCATGAAGCCGAAATCGTATCGCAACTCGATCACGACAATATCGTCAAAATTCACGATGCGGAATGGCAGGGCGATAACGCCTATATCGCGATGGATTACATATCGGGGTATTCAATGTCATTACGCCTGCGCAAACGGGAGTATCTGACTGTAGGGGAATGCATACGAATCTCGAAAGCAATGCTGCGAGCCCTCACCGTGGCGCATGGCCACGGGATCATTCATGGCGATATCAAGCCGGCAAACATCATGTACGATTCGGTTAACGATACCTATATCCTGACCGATTTCGGCGCGGCCTATAGCGATCGCCGAGAACGCCAGAACGAAAAGGTGATTGTCGGAACTCCAGCTTATATGTCACCTGAGCAACTTGAAGGCAGGAAGCTGGACGGGCGTTCCGACCTGTTCTCGCTGGCAGTCACTCTTTATCATTTGCTCACCGGGTACCAGCCGTTTGCCGGTAACAATTTGCCTGAATTAAAACAGAATATCGTAACCAATGAACCGGATTTGAGCCATTTGACCCTGCCCCCAGGCATAACCGAAGTCATCATCAAGGCATTGCAGAAGAAACCATATATGCGTTTCGCCGATGCTCAGCAAATGTTGACTTCGGTCGAGCATTGCGAAAAACAGTTACGTGATCGGATGCATCGGCATAGCTGAGATATTTACTCAGGGATGACTGGTGGCTTATCGATACGTTTTTTACGTTCCCGCCACGCAATCAACATGCCGCCGGCGACAATCAGAAAAACACCTGGAACCAGCCTTTCGAAAGGCGCCTCGTCAAAGAACAACCAGCCCAGAATAAATGCGAACGGGATACCGAAATATTCGTAGGGTGACAGGCTGGCCGGTTTGGTAAGACGGTAGGCACTGATCAGGCCGAGTACGGCGAATCCGCCGACCAGTCCCATCGCCACCAGCAGTAACCAGTCACTCGCGGAATCGACCCCCTGATATCCGGTAGTGGAGAACAAAATAAGCAGGGCGCCAAACAACGCCCCGACGGATGCGTACATGTTGATCAGCGCGGTTGGGACATCGTCGTCGAAAAGTCGCACGCAGACCGTGGACAGGGAATATCCGAGCGAGGCCGCAATGGGCAGCAGGCTATACGGGGTAAACACGTTGGTGCCAGGAGCCATGATCATCAGTACCCCTATAAATCCGATAATAACCGCCACCCATCGCCACCGACCCACATGGTGTTTCAGGATTGGCACCGAGAGCATGGTGATCAGGACCGGACTGATATAAGTCAGGGTCGAGGCTGTAGCCAGTTCCATTTTGGTTATCGAAAGGTAAAAGCAGAATTGCGCGGTCGCGATACTTAGTCCGCGCAGCAGGCCAAGACGCCATTGCCTGATTTTAAGTAGCCGGCCTCTGGAGTGCCACTCACGGGACAGGAACAGCACCAGCAGGCTTGGGACCAGACCGAAAATATTACGGAAGCTCGCGAGTTGCTGTACCGGATATCGATCGCCGAGAAACTTGATAATGACTCCCTGCAAGTCGAACAGCAGGATTGCGAGCAGGATATAGACCACGGCGCGCACGAAGTGATTCGAAGCTGGAAGCATCGTTAATTACTCATTTATCTTATATGGGTGCACTAGAAGCCGTGTAATTTAGCAAATATTTACTCCAGCCGTAGACTCATAACGACAATCGGCATACAATTTGCGTTCAAGAAGATGCTGCTTCCGCAGCGTTAACGCTTAGAAAAATTCCCAACGGGAGGAACCTGCGGTTCACCCCGTTTCTGCGCGCGCGCATTTTTTTGAGACCGGAGACTTTGTGCCCAGACCAGCATTACTAGCCCTGCAAGATGGAACGATTTTTCGGGGCACGTCAATCGGCGCTGATGGAATATCAGCCGGTGAAGTTGTATTCAATACCGCGATGACGGGATATCAGGAAATTTTGACCGATCCCTCCTACTGCCAGCAACTCATCACCCTGACCTACCCTCATATCGGCAATACCGGTGTCAATAGCGAAGATGAAGAAGCCACCCATATTCATGCCAGCGGATTGATTATCCGTGACCTGCCGTTACTGGCGAGTAACTGGCGCAGCCAGGATAGCTTGCAAAATTATCTCGAATCCCGCGCGGTAGTCGCAATAGCCGATATCGATACGCGTAAGCTGACCCGTCGATTACGTGATCAGGGTGCGCAGGCCGGTGCGATTATGGCGGGTGACGAAATATCCGATGCCGCCGCTGTTGCGGCGGCCAGAGATTTTGGCGGGCTGGCGGGTCGTGATCTGGCGCAGGTGGTTACGACCGATGAGCCGTACTCCTGGACACAGTCGACCTGGTCGCTTGAGCGCGGTTATGAGGAAAATCCCCAGACTCCATACCACGTCGTGGCATACGACTATGGAATTAAGAAAAATATTCTCTGCATGCTGGTAGATCGCGGCGCAAGGGTAAGCGTGGTCTCTGCCAAAACTCCGGCCGATGAAGTCCTGCGGATGAATCCTGACGGTGTGTTTCTATCGAATGGTCCGGGTGATCCCGAGCCCTGTGATTACGCCATTGCGGCGATTGCCAGGATTCTACAATCCGACCTGCCCGTGTTTGGTATCTGTCTGGGGCATCAATTGCTCGCCCTGGCGAGCGGTGCCAGTACGATCAAGATGAAATTCGGGCATCATGGCGCAAATCATCCGGTACAGGATCTGGCTTCTGGAGTGGTCATGATAACCAGCCAAAATCATGGTTTCGCGGTAGACGAGTCGAGTCTGCCGGATAATCTCAGGGCGACGCATCGTTCACTGTTTGACGGCAGTTTGCAGGCGGTGGAACGCACCGACAAGCCTGCTTTCAGCTTCCAGGGTCACCCCGAAGCGAGCCCCGGTCCGCACGATGTCGCGCCGCTGTTCGATCAATTTTTCGATTTGATTGCGCGCCATAAGTCCCGCGCAGGAGCCGTCTGATGCCACGGCGAGATGATATTGAATCAGTGCTAATCATCGGTGCCGGGCCGATTGTCATCGGTCAGGCCTGCGAGTTTGACTATTCCGGGGCACAGGCCTGCAAAGCACTCAAGGAGGAAGGTTATCGTGTAATCCTGATCAACTCGAATCCGGCTACCATCATGACCGATCCGGATACCGCTGATGCGGTCTACATCGAACCGATTACCTGGCAAGCGGTCGAGAAGATTATCGAAAAAGAACGCCCGCAGGCGTTGTTGCCCACCATGGGCGGTCAGACTGCCCTGAACTGTGCGCTCGATCTGGTGCGCGAGGGTGTGCTGCAAAAGTATGCCGTGGAAATGATCGGCGCCACGCGTGAAGCGATCGACATGGCGGAGGATCGCGACCAGTTTCGCCAGGCGATGGCTCAAATTGGCTTGAGCACACCCAAGGCGTTTATCGCGCACAGTCTCGAAGAAGCCTGGCAGGGTCAGCCGCAAATCGGTTTTCCGGTCATCATTCGCCCGTCCTTCACGATGGGTGGTAGCGGCGGCGGCATCGCCTATAACCGCGAGGAATTCGAAGACATTATTCGACGCGGCCTGGACCTGTCTCCCACCAGCGAGGTTTTAATCGAAGCGTCGGTGCTGGGCTGGAAAGAGTTCGAGATGGAGGTAGTGCGGGACAAGAACGATAACTGCATCATCATCTGTGCAATCGAAAATCTCGATCCCATGGGGGTGCATACCGGTGATTCGATAACCGTTGCGCCAGCGCAGACGCTGACCGATAAGGAATACCAGATTATGCGCAACGCGTCACTCGCCGTACTGCGCAAGATCGGGGTGGAAACGGGTGGCTCGAACGTACAATTTGCGATCAACCCCGAAAACGGTGAAATGATAATCATCGAGATGAACCCACGGGTGTCGCGTTCGTCGGCACTGGCGTCCAAGGCCACCGGGTTTCCGATTGCCAAGATTGCGGCCAAGCTCGCGATCGGCTACACACTCGATGAACTGCAAAATGATATTACCGGGGGCGCAACCCCGGCTTCGTTTGAACCCAGTATCGACTACGTAGTCACCAAGATTCCGCGGTTTACTTTTGAAAAATTTCCCCAGGCCGATGACCGGCTATCCACGCAGATGAAATCTGTAGGTGAGGTAATGGCGATTGGTCGTAACTTTCAGGAGTCATTCCACAAGGCTTTGCGTGGACTGGAGATCGGTGTACATGGGCTTGATCCGATTGTCGACCAGCAGCAGGATGCCGAAGAACTCGAGGATTTGTATCGCACCGAGTTGCGTCTGCCGGGGGCGAAACGCATCTGGTACGTAGCCGATGCGTTTCGATCCGGATATAGCCTCGAGCAGATTTTTGCGCAAACCGCAATCGACCCATGGTTTCTGGTGCAAATAGAAGAACTGGTGCAGATCGAAAAGGGTCTGGCCGGACGTCAACTGGATTCACTGGGAGCCGACGAAATTCGCGCTCTTAAGCGCAAGGGTTTTTCTGACCAACGCCTGGCTGTCCTGTTGGAGAGTGACGAGTTGAGTTTCGCCGCAACACGACGGGCCATGAACATCAGGCCCGTCTATAAACGCGTTGATACCTGCGCTGCAGAATTTGCATCAAGTACTGCCTACCTGTATTCGAGCTATGACGAAGAATGCGAAGCCGATGTGAGCGATCGTGAAAAAATCGTAGTCCTCGGGGGCGGGCCAAACCGGATAGGGCAGGGCATAGAGTTTGACTATTGTTGCGTACACGCGGCGATGGCGATGCGTGAAGACGGTTATGAGACCATTATGATTAATTGTAATCCGGAAACCGTGTCCACCGATTACGATACCTCCGACCGTCTTTACTTTGAGCCGCTGACCTACGAGGACGTGCTCGAAATTATTGATCTGGAAAAACCGAGGGGCGTTATCGTACAGTTTGGTGGGCAGACGCCATTGAACCTGGCCAGGGCACTAGAAGCGGCCGGCGTGCCTATTATCGGTACCACTCCGGACTCGATAGACCTGGCCGAGGATCGCGAACGGTTTCAGCAAATGATTCAACAGCTCGAGTTGCTGCAGCCCCCCAACCAGATTGCTTTCGACGTCGAGTCGTCGGCGCAGTTGGCCGACAAGGTCGGTTTTCCGCTGGTAGTTCGACCTTCCTATGTGCTGGGGGGACGAGCGATGGAAATCGTCTATGATCAGGATGACCTGGCGCGCTACATGAAAGAAGCGGTCAGGGTTAGCCGGGATTCACCGGTACTGCTGGATCGTTTTCTCGACGAAGCGGTCGAGGTCGATGTCGACGCAATTTGCGATGGCGAGAATGTGTTGATCGGCGGTTTGATGGAGCATATCGAACAGGCCGGGGTGCATTCGGGCGACTCTGCCTGTTCGTTGCCACCTTATACTCTGTCAGCCGAGATCCAGCAGCGCCTTTGTGAACAGGTAGCTGCGATGGCGCGGGCATTAAACGTAGTTGGCTTGATGAATACACAGTTCGCGATCAAGGGCGACGAAGTATATATTCTCGAGGTTAATCCGCGCGCTTCGCGCACGGTACCCTTTGTCTCCAAAGCTACCGGCGTGCCGCTTGCCAAGATAGCGGCGCGTTGCATGGTGGGGCAAAGTCTGCAGCAACAGAGCAGAACGGTACGCACGGTGCCGGACTTTGTTTCAGTCAAGGAGTCGGTTTTTCCGTTTGCCAAGTTTCAAGGGGTCGATCCGATTCTGGGCCCAGAAATGAAATCCACCGGCGAGGTTATGGGTATCGGTCGCAGTTTCGCCGAAGCCTTTGCCAAGGGCATGATTGCTTCAGGGCAAAAAATCCCGCTGCCCGGAACCGCGTTCCTGAGTGTGCGTGAAACCGATCAAAAGGCCATTGTCGAACTGGCGCATGAGCTGGTTGATAAAGGCTTTAACCTGGTTGCGACCGGTGGCACTGCGAAGGTGATCCGACAGGGCGGGGTAGACTGTCAGCAGGTTAACAAGGTCAAGGAAGGACGCCCGCATATTGTCGACATGATCAAAAATGATGAAATTGTTCTTATCGTCAACACCACCGAAGGACGCTCGGCAATTGCGGATTCCTATACCATTCGTCGCGAAGCACTAATGCATTCGGTATGCTATACCACTACTTTGTCAGGTGGTCGGGCGACCTGCCAGGCGATGGCTCACCGCGATATCCAGGAAGTATATTGCTTACAATCTTTACACTAGGCGCAAATTAATGAATCAAATACCGCTTACTGCTGCGGGTGCAGAACGGCTCAAGCTTGAGCTCAAGGAACTTAAGTCAGTGAAAAGGCCAGCCGTGATCGAAGCGATTGCGACGGCCCGCGAGCATGGTGATCTGAAAGAAAATGCAGAGTATCACGCCGCCCGAGAAGAGCAGAGTTTTACCGAGGGTCGTATCGCCGAACTGGAAGCGGCCTTGTCGAATGCACAGATCATCGATGTTACCCAGCTCAAGCAAACCGATCGGGTGGTGTTTGGCTGTACCGTAGAATTATTCGATATGGCGAGTGAAGCCGAGGTGGTCTATCAAATCGTGGGTGATATCGAAGCCGATATAAGCGCAAATCGAATCGCTATCAGCTCCCCGATAGCGCGTGCGTTGATCGGTAAGCAAGAAGGGGATGATGCAATCGTAGAGGCCCCCGGCGGCACTATGGAATATGCGATTACCACTGTCCATTACAAGTAGGTTTATTGCTTGAGCACTGTTGCGTAACGATTGTTATCTTTATTAAGTCGGTAAATTACGATGACGCTGCCGATGCTTTCGATCAGGTACGCCTGGTGCTGTTCACAGATCAACTGGCTGAGCTCACGTTTACCTGGTTTGTCCAGTGCGGGAATACGCAGCTTGACTAACTCGTGGTGATTGAGCGCAACATCGATCTCGTTGTGCAGATTCTCGGTCAATCCTTTCTGTCCGATGGTAACAATCGGTTTCAGTTTGAGCCGATGTCCCTCCGCGCGTAAGCGCTTGATTTGCCCGCTGTTCAATTCGATATAACCTCTACGCGAAACCTGAAAGCGCGCATGTTACCACAGCGAAATGGTAAGTCCTGCGCATATTGCATGCAGGTATCACCTTCGTGCAATATGTGGATTATGTCGCGATCAAAATCTAGCAAGCGCTGGTTACAGGAACATCATCAGGACGTTTACGTATTAAAGGCGCGTGAACAGGGGTATCGTTCGCGCGCGGTATTCAAACTGGCGGAAATTCAGCAAAAAGACCGCATCATAAAACCTGGGGAATTAGTGCTCGACCTCGGTGCGGCACCGGGCGGTTGGAGTGAATATGCGCAGCAGATAGTCGGTGATCAGGGCAAGGTAATAGCGCTCGATCTGCTGCCGATCGAACCCATTGCCGGTGTGGAGTTCATACAGGGGGATTTCACCGAACAACAGACCCTCGACCGGTTACTGGCCCTGATTGATGATCGTCGACTCGACCTTGTATTATCTGATATGGCCCCCAATTTAAGTGGAATGGACAGTGTGGATCAACCCAGGTCGATATATCTGGCTGAGCTAGCCTTCGATCTGGCGCGACAGTTTTTGGCAGTAGACGGTGTTTTTGTAATCAAATTGTTCCAGGGAGAGGGATTTGAAGATTTGGTTTCACTGTTTCGGCTGAGCTTTAAGTCGGTCAGGTTTCGCAAACCTGATGCATCCAGGGCTCGATCGAGTGAAATTTATGCGGTTTGCTGTGGTCTTAGATAAGCCCGCTTGCGAAAAAATACGCTAGTATCTGTAGGTAATAGCAGTAATAATGTTTCGAATCAGGCAGAAATAAAGCCAGAACAGGAGTAATAGTGAACGACGTAGTCAAGAATTTAGTATTGTGGATTGTCATCGCGGTAGTGTTGCTATCGGTATTCCACAGTTTCGGGGAACGCACCAGTAGCTCCCAGAGCCTGATCTATTCCGACTTCCTGACCCAGGTGGAGCAGGGCCAGGTGCGAGAAGTTACCATCGAAGGGCAGAACATCACCGGCAAAATGATTTCCGGCGCGCCGTTCACTACTTATAGTCCCGAAACCCGCAACAGCGCGCTAATCGGTGATCTCCAGCAAGCCAATGTCGCTATTCTGGGCAAACCACCTGAACCACCGTCTCTGCTGGGGCATATGTTTATCAGCTGGTTTCCGTTTATCGTATTGATTGGCCTGTGGATATTTTTCATGCGCCAGATGCAAGGTGGCGGTGGTGGCCGCGGGGCGATGTCCTTCGGTAAGAGCAAGGCACGCTTGCTGGGTGAAGACCAGATCAACATTAATTTTAATGATGTCGCAGGTGTCGACGAAGCCAAGGAGGAGGTTGCCGAACTGGTTGAGTTTCTGCGCGACCCTTCCAAATTCCAGAAACTGGGCGGCAAGATTCCTCGCGGGATTTTGATGGTCGGTTCTCCCGGCACCGGTAAGACATTGCTGGCCAAGGCAATTGCGGGTGAAGCAAAGGTACCTTTCTTTACCATTTCGGGTTCCGATTTTGTCGAAATGTTCGTTGGTGTCGGCGCGTCACGGGTGCGCGATATGTTCGATCAGGCCAAGAAACATGCGCCCTGCATCATATTTATCGATGAGATCGATGCAGTAGGACGTCATCGCGGTGCCGGTCTAGGCGGCGGGCACGACGAACGCGAGCAGACATTGAACCAGTTGCTAGTCGAAATGGACGGCTTTGAGGGTAATGAAGGCGTTATCGTAATTGCGGCGACCAACCGGCCCGATGTGCTTGATCCAGCCTTGCTGCGCCCTGGTCGATTCGATCGCCAGGTAGTGGTTCCGCTGCCTGACGTACGCGGTCGCTCGCATATTCTCAAGGTGCATATGCGCAAGGTACCTGTCTCCGAGAACGTCGATCCGATGGTGATTGCGCGTGGCACACCGGGTTTTTCCGGCGCCGATCTGGCTAACCTGGTCAACGAGGCGGCGTTGTTTGCCGCACGCTCCAATAAAAAAGTGGTGTCGATGGCAGAGTTCGAACGCGCCAAGGATAAGATCATGATGGGCGCCGAGCGCAGGTCGATGATCATGAAGGAAGATGAAAAGAAACTCACCGCTTATCACGAAGCGGGTCACGCAATCGTCGGTCGCCTGGTACCTGAGCATGACCCGGTTTACAAGGTAAGTATCATTCCGCGTGGACGTGCCCTCGGAGTTACCATGTTTTTGCCCGAGGACGATCGCTATAGTTATAGCAAGCAACTTCTTGAAAGCCAGTTATCGAGTCTGTTCGGTGGTCGCGTCGCTGAGCAGCTGATATTTGGTGACGAAGCGGTGACCACAGGTGCTTCGAACGATATCGAGCGCGCCACCAGCATCGCTCGCAATATGGTTACCCAGTGGGGTCTTTCAGACCGTATGGGACCCTTATCCTATAGCGAAGATGAGGGTGAAGTATTTCTCGGCAAGAGCTACGGCAAACAAAAAACGGTATCCGATGAAACCGCGCATTCGATTGACTCGGAAATTCGCACGATCATCGATCGTAACTATCAGCGGTCGGTGGATATCCTCACCAAGAACCAGGATAAGCTCCACCTGATGGCTGACGCTTTGATGAAATATGAAACTATCGATGTTGGCCAAATCGACACGATCATGGAAGGCAGGGAACCGGGTCCGCCCGATGATTGGTCGGACGATGATACCGGATCTTCGTCGAACGCGTCTTCGGGTAAGGCCAGCGAGGATGATGATCCTGATCTGGATCCCGCAAAACTTCACTAGTCGTTTTCAGGCTTGACTCAGCCCTGACAAGGCGATGTCACACCTTACTATATCCAGCAATCTGCAGGTCATGGGGGTCATTAATACGACCCCCGACTCTTTTTCCGATGGCGGTAGATTCGACACCGTCGATAAAGCCTTCGCGCACGCCCGGCAACTGATTACCGAAGGCGCCGATATCCTCGATATCGGTGGCGAATCGACTCGTCCCGGCGCGCAGCAGGTAGACCTTGAGCAGGAGTTGGCGCGCACTGTTCCATTGATTAAGGCAATTCGGGAAATTTCTGATATCCCTATTTCGATTGATACCAACAAACCCGGTGTAATGCAGGCTGCAGTAAATGCAGGGGCGACCATGATCAATAGTATCTGGGCGTTGCAACTGGACGATTCGTTACAGGTAGCCGCTGATCTGGCAGTGCCGGTCTGCCTGATGCACATGCAGGGAACTCCCGCAACCATGCAGCAAAATCCGACCTATACGAATGTAGTCGTCGAGGTACTGGATTTTCTCAAGGCACGTATGGACGCCGCTCTCGATGCAGGAATAGCACAACAGCATATAATTGTTGATCCCGGATTTGGATTTGGCAAGACCATCGAGCATAATCTTCTACTGTTGGCTTCATTATCTGTTTTTCGCCAACTGGAGGTCCCTGTTCTGGCTGGATTATCGCGTAAAAGCATGATTGGCAAGATACTCGACAAACCGGCCGATCAACGACTATATGGCAGCTTGTCAGTAGCGGTGATGGTGGCGATGCTGGGTGCGGACATTGTGCGTGTGCATGATGTCGCCGAAACAGTGGACGCGATAGCGATGGTCAAAGCTCTCGGAGAGGTGGTGTAATGGCTCGAAAGTACTTTGGCACCGATGGTATTCGCGGTCGAGTCGGTCAGTCGCCGATGACCGTCGATTTCATCATGAAGCTCGGTTGGGCTGCGGGTAAGGTTTTATCCCAATCCAGTCGGGGCCAGGTTGTCATCGGCAAGGATACCCGAATTTCCGGGTATATGTTCGAATCAGCGCTGGAAGCCGGACTGGCTGCTGCCGGACTCGACGTGCTTTTGCTCGGGCCGATGCCCACCCCGGCGATTGCCTACATAACCCAGTCACAACGTGCTACCGCTGGTATCGTAATCAGCGCATCGCACAATCCTTATCACGACGACGGCGTAAAGTTTTTTAATGGTGACGGTTTCAAGCTGCCCGACGCAACCGAAGAAGCGATCGAGGCGATGCTGGATTTCGAGCTGGAAATGGTTGCGCCGGAACAGATTGGCAAGGCGACACGGATGGAAGACGCCAAGGGTCGTTACATTGAGTTTTGCAAGTCCTCTATCGCGTTCAATAAATCATTGCGTGGGATGAAACTGGTGATCGACTGCGCCAATGGTGCGACTTATCACATTGCACCAGCCGTTTTTCGTGAGCTGGGGGCAGAGGTTATCGAAGTCGGTACCAGTCCCAATGGGATGAACATCAATCATGAGGTCGGCGCTCTTTATCCAGAAAGCATGCGTGCCCATGTGCTGGAAAATCAGGCTGACATGGGGATCGCATTCGATGGCGATGGTGACCGTGTGATGATGATGGATGCCCGCGGGGATGTGAAAAATGGCGATCAGTTACTCTACATCATCGCCAGGAGCAAACTTGTCAGCGGTCAGCTCGATGGGGGAGTGGTTGGCACTTTAATGACAAATCTTGGATTCGAGCACGCTTTGCAGGCTTATGATATTCCGTTCGTGCGCGCCGCGGTTGGTGACCGCTACGTAATGACGGAGCTGGTCGAGCGTGGTTGGCGTCTGGGTGGTGAATCATCCGGTCATATCATATGCCTGGATAAAACCACGACAGGTGATGGCATTATCGCTGCGTTACAGGTTCTGGAGGCACTGGTCAGTAACGGGCAAACCCTTACTGAAGCCTGTAGCGACCTGGAAATCTATCCACAAACCATGATTAATGTTCCGGTATCGACAACACTCGATCTGGACAATGCACCCTTGCTTCAGGATGCCATCAAATCGGCCGAGGCCGAACTGGCTGATGCCGGCCGGGTGTTGCTGCGGGCATCCGGCACCGAACCGTTGATTCGAGTCATGGTAGAAGGCCAGGATAGTGAACAGGTCGAAAATATTGCGGTAATTCTGGCGCAAGCGGTGAGAGATACCGCGGGAATCTAACGAACGGCCTAAAAATGGGCCTAATCATTAATTCCAGATTGATTTATTGGCCCGAGGTGAGTAACCTTTGGCGCCTTTTTAATGACCGGCAATAAATATGCGCTCTAGCCTTATCGCAGGCAACTGGAAAATGAATGGCAACCTGCAATCTGTGGTCGAGCTGGTCGAGGGTATCAAGGCCGGGGATACGGGCAAGGCTGAATTAGCGGTCTTCCCACCGGCAGTTTTTCTGATGAAAGTCGGCGGCCTGCTGGCCGATAGCGAAATAGCGCTGGGGGCACAAAATGTGTGTGACCAGGAGGCTGGTGCCTTTACCGGGGAGATAGCAGCTGCAATGCTGAAAGAATGCGGTTGTCGCTACGCGCTTGCGGGTCATTCGGAACGTCGCGCGCTTTATCTGGAAACGGATCAGCTGGTAGCGGCCCGATGTGCGATGGCGGTAGCGTCGGGCATTATTCCGATACTCTGCGTTGGCGAGAGCCTGCAAGAGCGTGAACAGGGTATAACCGAGGATGTCGTTGGCCGTCAGATCGACGCGCTTATAGAGCTGAGCGGAATTGACGGCATCACCCAGGCGATTATCGCCTATGAGCCGGTTTGGGCAATCGGCACTGGCAAAGTAGCCACGCCAGATCAGGCGCAGGACGTGCACGCGTTTATTCGCGGCAAACTGGCGCAGCTGGATGTTGGCGTCGCCGAGCAGGTAAAAATTTTATATGGTGGCAGCATGAATCCGTCGAACGCGGCGGAGCTGTTGTCGCAACCAGATATCGATGGTGGGTTAATCGGTGGAGCATCGTTGAAAGCTAACGATTTTCTAGCCATTGCACAGGCGGTTTAGGACGTAATTATGGAAAACATTAATAGTATATTGTTGATTGCACAGGTTTTATTGTCGATCTCGCTGATCGTGCTGATCCTGATGCAGCATGGTAAGGGTGCCGATGCCGGCGCGGCATTTGGCAGTGGTGCCTCGGCTACTGTCTTTGGCGCGCGAGGAGCAGGAAATTTTCTTAGTCGGGCAACCACGTTAATCGCAATTTTATTTTTTATTGTATGCCTGTCGCTGGCTTATATCTCGAGTCGCCAAAATGTTCCCGACAGTGTTATGGATAGTGTTACCGCCCAGGAAACTGAAGTCGTACCAATGCAGGAAAGCGACCAATTGCCACCTGCAGCACCTCCGGGCGACAGTATGCAAGAGTCAGATTTACCCCCAGCCGAGTAAGCTGGGGCTATGCCGATGTGGTGGAATTGGTAGACACGCTATCTTGAGGGGGTAGTGGCGAAAGCTGTGCCGGTTCGACTCCGGCCATCGGCACCATATTTTAACCTGTCGACCCGGAATCGACCGGGTCGAAATAATACCGACAAAGTCCTGTTCCAGTCCTGCTCCGTGCAGGTTTTTTTTAATGGTTTTGATGCGAATTATGGTGTCGCTTGGAGAATTCTTGACACTATATAGTCGCCACAATAGACTGGCGCCTCGCATCTTAAGCCAGTTTCCCCGGGGGCAGTACCAGAGCTATGTTAGGTAATTATCTACCGATCCTCATATTCATGTGCATAACACTCTTGATGGGATCAGTTTTTATTATTCTGGGCAAAATTTTAGGCCCCTCCCGTCCCGACGCGGAAAAGAATTCACCCTATGAATGTGGTTTCGAAGCCTTCGAAGATAGCCGCATGAAATTCGATGTACGTTACTACCTGGTCGCCATCCTGTTTATCATTTTTGATCTTGAAATTGCCTTCCTGTTTCCGTGGGCAATCGTACTCGACCAGATCGGAACATTTGGCCTGATGGCAATGGCGGTTTTTCTCGGCGTGCTGGTTATCGGGTTTATCTACGAGTGGAAAAAAGGAGCTCTCGAATGGGAATAGAAGGCGTATTCGAGCAGGGCATTGTTACCACGACTGCGGATAAATTGATTAACTGGGCGCGCACCGGTTCAATGTGGCCGATGACCTTCGGGCTTGCCTGTTGTGCGGTCGAAATGATGCAGGCGGGCGCGGCGCGTTACGACCTTGATCGCTTTGGAATTATTTTCAGGCCTAGTCCTCGACAATCGGATGTCATGATTGTAGCCGGGACGCTGGTGAACAAGATGGCGCCAGCCCTGCGTAAGGTTTACGACCAGATGGCAGAGCCGCGCTGGGTAATTTCGATGGGCTCCTGTGCCAACGGTGGCGGTTACTACCACTATTCGTATTCCGTGGTTCGTGGCTGTGATCGGGTTGTTCCGGTAGATATTTATGTGCCCGGTTGCCCGCCCACCGCTGAAGCGCTGCTGTATGGCATCATACAGCTGCAAAACAAAATCAAACGTACCAACACCATAGCGCGCTAATATGTCGAATCGCAAACAGCAACTGGCTGACGCGCTGCGCGCAGCGCTTGGCGAGAAAGTCGACACGGTGACTGTTGCATTTAACGAAGTCAGCGTAGACGTCCCTGCCGAGCACCTGCTCGATGTCGCCACCGAATTGCGTAACGATCCAGAGTTCAAGTTTCAGCAATTGATCGATTTATGCGGTGTTGACTACTCACAGTTTGGCAGTATTGAATGGCAAACCGAAGAGGCCAGTCGAGCGGGTTTCAGTCGCGGTGTCGCGGCTGCCACCACCACCGGCCGGCTGCAATTCGGTGACGAACTTGATTCGCTGGCAACCCAGGGTAAGCGATTCGCAGCGGTGTATCATTTGATTTCCTACGCGCACAACCAGCGCCTGCGCTTACGCGTCTTCGCTCCCGATGACGATTTCCCAATTGTTTCCACCGTAACCGGAATCTGGGCTTCGGCAGACTGGTATGAGCGTGAAGCCTTCGATTTGTTCGGCATTCTGTTTAGCGGTCATCCCGATTTACGCCGCATTCTCACCGACTACGGTTTTGTCGGGCACCCTTTTCGCAAGGACTTCCCGATGGTCGGGCATGTGGAAATGCGCTACGATCCTGAACGCGAACGTGTCGTTTATGAACCGGTATCGATTGAACCGCGGGTACTGGTGCCGAAGGTAAAACGACAGGATCATCGCTACCTGGCGGATGCGCAAGACGAGGCCCAGGGCGATGCCTGAGATAAAGAACTATACCCTCAATTTCGGACCCCAGCACCCAGCGGCGCACGGGGTGTTGCGGCTGGTGCTGGAAATGGACGGTGAGGTAATTGAACGCGCCGATCCACATATCGGCCTGTTGCATCGTGCTACCGAAAAACTCGCCGAAACCAAACCCTATAACCAGAGCATCGGTTACATGGATCGGCTTGATTACGTTTCGATGATGTGCAACGAGCATGGCTACGTGCTCGCGATCGAAAAATTACTCGGTGTCGATATCCCGGAACGCGCTCGTTATATCCGTGTCATGTTCGACGAAATTACGCGCATCCTCAATCACCTGATGTGGATCGGTACCCACGCACTGGACGTCGGTGCCATGACCATGTTTCTGTACGCGTTTCGTGAGCGTGAAGATCTCATGGATATGTACGAGGCAGTCTCGGGTGCGCGCATGCATGCGACTTATTATCGTCCCGGTGGTGTTGCCCGTGACCTGCCCGACGCGATGCCACAGTACCAGTCAAATCGCTGGCGCAGTAAAAAGGATGCCGATTATCTGAATCAAAACCGCCAGGGAAGCCTGCTCGATTTCGCCGAAGACTTTGTGCGCCGCTTTCCAGGCTACATCGATGAATACGAAACCCTGTTAACCGATAACCGAATCTGGAAGCAACGCACCGTGGGCATCGGCGTGGTATCTGAAGAACGTGCTTATCAACTGGGTTTTACCGGGCCAATGCTGCGCGGCTCCGGCGTTGAGTGGGACCTGCGCAAGAAACAGCCCTACGAAGTTTACGATCGCATGGATTTCGATATCCCGGTAGGTACCAATGGCGATTGCTACGATCGTTACCTGGTGCGCATCGAAGAAATGCGCCAGTCAAACCGGATCGTCAAACAATGTATCGACTGGCTGCGAGCCAATCCCGGAATTGTGATTACCGAAAATCACAAGGTAGCTCCGCCGCGACGAGAAGAACTCAAGGCTGATATGGAAGGCCTGATTCATCACTTCAAGCTTTTTACCGAAGGCTATACGCTGCCGGAGGGTGAGGTTTATACCGCTATTGAACACCCGAAGGGTGAATTCGGTATATATCTGATTTCCGACGGCGCCAACAAGCCATATCGAGTCAAGATTCGTGCGCCCGGGTTTGCCCACCTGTCCAGCATGAATGAGATGGCGCAGGGGCATATGCTCGCTGATGTGGTGGCGATTATCGGTACCCAGGATATCGTGTTCGGAGAGATCGACAGATAATGGCAGTCGAGACCAGATCAAAAATTGACCTGCTCAACGCGCATACGCGCGGCGAGATCGATCATTGGGTAGCGCGCTTTCCAGCGGAACACAAGCGCTCGGCTGTGTTGCAGGCCTTAAGCGCGACACAGCATCAGAACCAGGGTTTTCTGACCACCGAGCTGATGGATGCGGTTGCGGAGTATCTGCAGTTGCCGGCTATTCACGTTTACGAAGTGGCTTCGTTTTACTCGATGTATGAAACCCGTCCGGTAGCACGGCACAACGTGGCAATCTGTACCAATATTTCCTGCATGTTAATGGGGTCGGAAACTATCGTTGACCATGTGGAAAACAAACTGGGCATCAAGATTGGGGAAAGCACCGAGGACGGGCGGATTTATCTGAAATGTGAAGAGGAATGCCTGGCCGCCTGTGCCGGCGGTCCGATGATGCAGGTCGATCACGTTTATTATGAAAATCTGACCCCTGAAAAGGTCGATGAAATCCTGGATACGCTGGAATAGAGATGGCTAACGAAGTCTGCTACGCAACCCTCCAATACGATCAACCATGGTCGATGGAAACCTATCTGAAAGTAGGGGGTTACGAGGCACTTAAGAAGATTCTGGTCGATGGCATGTCGCCTGAAGACGTCATCGAAGAAGTCAAGGCTTCCGGCTTGCGCGGCCGTGGTGGCGCCGGTTTTCCGACCGGATTGAAGTGGAGCTTCATGCCGCGTAATGCGCCCGGGCAAAAGTACATTGTATGTAACTCAGATGAATCGGAGCCGGGCACCTGCAAGGATCGCGATATCCTGCGATTTAATCCGCATGCGCTGGTTGAAGGTATGGCTATCTGTGGTTATTCGATTGGGGCCACGATAGGTTACAACTACATGCGCGGTGAATTCATGGACGAACCTGCACAGCACTTTGAAGCCGCAGTGCGGGAAGCTTACGCGGCAGGATACCTGGGTAAGAATATACTGGGTAGCGGAGTTGATTTTGATCTATACCCGGCACTGGGTGCCGGTGCCTATATCTGTGGTGAAGAAACCGCGCTGCTTGAATCGCTTGAAGGAAAAAAGGGTCAGCCACGCTACAAGCCTCCGTTTCCGGCGAACTTTGGTCTTTACGGTAAACCCACCACGATTAACAATACCGAGTCGCTGGCTTCGGCACCGTCGATAATTCGTAACGGAGCGCAATGGTTTGCGGATCTGGGCATTCCCAATAACGGGGGAGTCAAATGCTTTTCCATGTCAGGCCACCTGAACAGGCCGGGCAATTTTGAAATTTCCATGGGCACCCCGTTTAAGGACCTGCTGGAGATGGCCGGCGGTGTCAGGAATGGGCATAAATTGAAAGCGGTTATTCCCGGGGGCTCCTCGGTTCCGGTGTTACCCGGGGACATTATGATGGACTGCACCATGGACTACGATTCGATCGCCAAGGCTGGATCGATGCTGGGTTCGGGTGCCGTTATCGTGATGGATGAATCTACCGACATGGTACTCGCGCTAAGGCGAATTTCACGTTTTTACTTCTCCGAATCCTGTGGTCAGTGTACCCCCTGTCGCGAAGGTACCGGCTGGCTCTATCGTATGCTGTGTCGAATCGTCGACGGCAAGGGCCGTGCGGAGGATATTGAGCAGCTCGAAGAAGTCTCGCACAAGATCGAAGGGCGTACCATCTGTGCCC
>Ga0209165_10000279_pt1 | contig 19385 bp, 22 predicted proteins | sample tdAd001_FD_187122 | JGI IMG/M metagenome (GOLD analysis project Ga0209165, IMG submission 187122) | Marine sediment microbial communities from the Atlantic coast under amendment with organic carbon and nitrate - tdAd00.1 (SPAdes)... | ecosystem: Environmental > Aquatic > Marine > Coastal >... | reverse complement strand
CGTCGTTTAAAATCTTAAGACCATGATCCAATGTTTCCGAAAACCTAATTTCTTCGTTTTTAATGACATTAGTGATAAAAGCCGCAGCCTCGGAAAGATCGGGATATTCGGGTTTCATGATATCAAAAACAACACGAGCGGTTTCATGAAGAAAGGGACGGGTCAGGCCTATATTACGCCCGTAGCGGATTGCCCTTCTCATTATACGTCGCAGCACATATCCTCTCCCTTCATTTGAAGGAAGGACCCCGTCGCCAATAAGAAATGCTGCGGCCCTGCTGTGATCTGCAATGACTTTCATCGCCACATCCGCCTCACGGGACTCTCCGATCCGCTTTTCAGAAAGATTCTCCACCTTGTTCATGATCGGCAGAATTAGATCGATATCATAATTTGTTGGCACATTCTGGATCAGGGAAATCAGCCTTTCCAACCCAAGTCCCGTATCAATGCTCGGTTTTGGAAGGGGTGTCAATTTGCCGGAAACATCGCGGTTAAACTGCATGAAAACAAGATTCCATATCTCTAAGAAACGGTCGCAATCACATCCGACCTTGCAATCCGGTTTGCCGCAGCCGAATTCTTCTCCCCGGTCGATATGTATTTCGCTGCACGGTCCGCAAGGACCGGTATCACCCATGGCCCAGAAGTTGTCCTCTTCACCGAACCTTAAAATCCGGTTTTCCGGGACTCCGATATTTCTGTTCCAGAGTTCATGGGCCTCATCATCGTCAAGATAAATCGAAACCCAGAGTTTATCTTCCGGCAACCTGTATCCGTTTGTCAGCAGATCCCAGCCGAAATCTATTGCCTTTTCCTTGAAATAATCACCAAAAGAAAAGTTGCCCAGCATCTCAAAAAATGTATGGTGCCTTGCGGTATATCCTACATTTTCCAGATCGTTATGTTTTCCTCCGGCCCGAACACATTTCTGGGATGTTGTCGCTCTTACATATCCCCTTTTCTCCTCCCCGAGAAAAGCACGCTTAAACTGCACCATGCCTGCATTGACAAACAACAGCGTTGGGTCATCCGAAGGAACAAGGGATGAGCTCCTTACGATCTGGTGGTTATGCTTTGCAAAATAGTCGAGAAATTTTTTGCGTATTTCGTTGCCAGTCATAAATCACTCCATTTAAAATTGATGGTCTCAAAAAAAGTCAAAAAAATAGCTTTTTACAAGAGTTTTAAGTTTTAGATGTAAAGTTTTAAGTATTTGTTAATACAGTTATTTTTAATTGCCTAAAACCTTATCTTAAAACCTAACCCGGATAAACCGGAACCAAGAAATGTTTGCCACCAAGTCACAAAGACACAAAAGATTTGATTTTATTATTCTTTCTTAGTGTCTTCCTGTTCCTTTTTTGAAAGGCCCAAAGATTCTTTGACTCTGACTAATGCTGAATTGTATATATCCGGATTATTCTCTAAAAACTTTATTACGTTTTTACGTCCCTGTCCAATTCGCTCTCCATCATATGAATACCAGGAACCGCTTTTATCGATAATCCCGGCTGCCACACCGGTGTCAATAAGGTCGCCGGCTTCCGATATGCCTATACCGTACATGATATCGAATTCTGCATCAGTGAAAGGCGGCGCCATTTTGTTTTTAACAACGCGCACCCTGGTTCGGTTCCCAACAATCTCCTGCCCATCCTTGATAGCGCCGATACGCCGGATATCGAGCCTGACCGAAGAATAGAACTTCAGGGCATTCCCTCCAGTGGTTGTCTCAGGGTTGCCGAATACAACACCGATTTTCATGCGGATCTGGTTAATAAAAATAACAGATGTCATGGTCTTGCTTATTGAAGCGGTCAGCTTCCTTAATGCCTGGGACATGAGCCTTGCCTGAAGTCCCATGTGGGAATCTCCCATCTCACCTTCTATTTCCGCCCTGGGGACAAGTGCGGCAACCGAGTCAATTACAATAATATCTATTGCACCGCTTCTGACCAGCATATCCGTAATTTCGAGCGCCTGTTCCCCTGTATCGGGCTGGGCAACCAGAAGTTCATCACAAGCGACACCAAGTTTTTTTGCATACGAAATGTCGAGGGCATGCTCAGCATCAACAAAAGCCACAATGCCGCCCTGCTTCTGGGCCTCGGCAACAGCGTGAAGCGCAAGGGTTGTTTTGCCGGATGATTCCGGACCGAAGATCTCAATCACCCTTCCTCTGGGAAGTCCCCCTACCCCCAGCGCCTTGTCAAGGGCAAGGGAGCCTGTCGAAATTACAGGAACATCTATTATAGGACTGCTTCCAAGCTTCATTATAGACCCCTTGCCGAACTGTCGTTCTATCTGAACCATGGCTGTTTCCACCGCCTTTTCTTTGTCCGGAGATGGGCTCATAATATCCTCCTTATCGATGATCATTTGCTTGCCCCGTTGAATACGAAGCCTATTCAACTGGGGTCATTGGTTATTTCCAAATAGCTAAAGTGTTATCAATTTTCAATCAACAATAGATTTGCCAGTTTCGTATAAACTGCTCCTTTAGGTTTCAGTTCACTTTTATACAAAATAACCCTGTCGGCAGAAAACGATTCCGATTCAAACTTTGCAAATTCTTTGAGCGCATCACTTAATCTTTTTGGATCGATTTTTGCCTTTACCCTGCCCAGGGTAAGATGGCCTCTAAAAGGTCTCTTTTCTTTTGGAAATCCGATTTCCTCTAATTTTTCATCCAGCGTTTTTTGAAGTTCAGTCAGTAGATTTAATTGATCTGAAATGCCGGTCCATACGACACGAGGCTTTTTTATACCCGGGAAAACACCTATCCCTTTTGCTTTTAGTGATATAGGCTTATATCCCTTCACCGATTCAAAAACAATCTTGCCAACTTTTTCTGTATCGGCCTCTTTGATGTTGCCTAAAAATTTTAAGGTAAGATGAATGTTTTCCGGACGAACCCATCGGATTTTAAACCCATATGACCTTATACCTTCCTGAACCTTGCTAATAGCAGAACCTATTTTTTCCGGCAGCTCAATAGCTATGAAAGTTCTTATGGTGTTTGACATAGAAAAAACCTACTTTGCCCATCACTTAATTGGTAGTGTAAACTGCGGCTCTCCGATAAAAAATTTGCCACGGGAAATCCATCTTTTCAACATTTCAGCAATTTCGCGTGCCCTTACAAGACTCGATAGCGGTACAGCCGGTACTTCCTCGCCCCTGAATCTGATATGGCCGCTTTTCAGCTCTGCGTAACTGACCTGGCCGTAACTTTTTAAAATACCATTCGGATAATCATGACCATAATCGACTATCTGGGTAAACAATTCCTCATCTGAAACTGCAGTGTAGCGAACGATCTCTTCGTTCAATATGGGTATGGGGATACCCAGGCCTACGGTAAGCGAACATCCATAGCCCTGAAGACTCACACCCACCAGCCATTTGGGTCTCATTTTCTTGAGGTCTCCCATGACCCATATGGTGCCGGCCGGCCTAACAGGGATACCCTTTTTTGTTCTTTTTATTAAAGGATTATGCTGGGTGCCGTACCATGTAACATATCCTGTTGTTCCACCTAGAAAAATACGGGTGCCAAGTCCAATTGTCTTGTAATAAGGATCATTAAAAAGCGGGCTGAGCTGTCCAGCCGAACAGTAATTTGCATTGGCTGCCTTGGGTTTTAATGTGCCCATATACGTATAGGCTGTCTTGTTGGTAAGATTCACGGCACAGTTATAGTTCTGATACCCGTTTCTCGGATTACACAAAGTGGCATGGGGTAGTGTGCGCAGAGAAATTTCCTTTTCGATCATCAGGTTCGGATAACAGTCTGTTCCATAACCTGTCGCTTTTAAATGTACTTTTTCCCCTGCAACAAGATCTTGAATCACGTGGCCACCGCCATAGTTAAATTCCCCTGGATAGACCTTATTCAACGGATCATCATCACATGGCTCTGTAGCCCCGATATAGCAGTCTACCGCAGCAATTCCTGCATATGCAGGCACATTGTTAAGCCATACCCTGGAAGCCTTTATGGTGGGAACAGAATGCCCGAAATTTATAAACGCTCCCGACGAACACATGGGGGCAAACGTTCCGGTAGTAACAACATCTACACGCCTTGCAGCCTCAACCGGTCCTTCATCCCTGACAATATCGATGATCTCCTCGGCAGTAACTACAACAACTTTCCCGGACCTGATTTTTTCATTGATCTCCTGGTAGGTCTTATTGATTTTATATTTTTTCATTACTTGCTCTTGCCCTTTAATTGTTATTCGACTTTACAGTCTTAATTTTTCCGGAGATATTGTTTTTTATCCAGGATGCATCCCACCACTCAATCGGATTTACGAAAGTTTTATAAACAAGCATGCCAAAATGGAGATGGTCTCCGCCGGCAAGCCCTGTACTTCCGGTACGACCTATGATTTCACCCTTTGCCACAGTCTGTCCCTGTTCTACATCAATAGCGCTTAAATGTGAATAGGTGCTGAACATTCCAAAGCCATGATCAATGATTACCGTTTTTCCGTAAATACCTATGTATCCTGCAAATGCGATCTTACCACCGTTGGATGCCTGGACCGGCGAGTGTGCAACAGAAGCCAGGTCAATCCCCAGGTGGACCTGCCGGTCAATGACACGATCTTTGTATTTATATTTACGATGGTCGGCAAAACCGGCTTTCCTGGCGGAGTTTGGGAGCCTTAAGAATACACCTTTCCAGTATAAGTCTTTATCGGTCTTCTCCACCATACTTAATATTTTTTTATGGTTGGCACGACGAAGTTCGCGGTTAACTTTCAGAAACTTGTCGATTAAGGATGTTTTGGTACCGGGCTGACTATCAACATCAAATTCCGGCATTTTCCAATTGAGAAACCTGTCAGAAATTTCGATTGAATCCTTTTTAAAAACCTTTTTTTTAATATAATAAGGAAAACCCGCTCTTTGGCTGTTGCCGGCAAAATCGGTGGCCCTGGCAAAGATTTTGGTCCCCGGTCCCTGCTTATAATCGAGAGCAAAAAAGGCCATCAAGATATTATCATCCTTAAAATATCCCGTATATCCAGGGAAAAAATTTTCCCCTACATAAACACCGCTTTTAGGACACGTTTCCGACAATCTGTAAATAACAAGACCTGAACCACCCTGGCTTACATTGTGGGCCTTGCTGAGAATCTCCACCTCCGGCGGCCTTGTATCTATCATAACTTCCTTTTCTAAATAGGTTGTGTTTCCTTTCAACCATTTCCGCCATGAATAATCCCTTGCAACCATACGCAAAATCGCTTTGCCGTCGGTTATCCCAATTTCTCTCGGCTCAATCTTGATCTTAAAAGATGACTGGTGTACCATGCCGCCGCGAATAAGACCTGAAAACGGTAGGTCTTTTTCAAATAAAACAACCTCCTTGCCATCTTTTATAAGTCCGATCCATATCCTTCTCACGCCGCTTTTGGCATCAGACACAGTAAGGGAAAGTTCCTGGGTTTTACCTATGGAAGGAGACGGAAGTTTAAGGGTGATAGACGGTTTCTCACCTTCGAGCCTTATCACCAGAATCCAGGCAACCGGCAATATAACGATAAAACAAACCAGAACGATAAACCTTGTCTTTATGTTTTTCTTTTTAGTTTTCAACAGGTTACAATCCACCTTTCTTGTTTTGATAAAACATTACTAATAACAGTAAAAAAAGCTGTAATCAAGGACTGTTTTTCCTTTTTTCGTTTCTTGACTTTTAACCGTATGCAAGATAAAATTAATAATATCGTAAAAAGTCGAAATTCGACGGCAAAGTAAAAAGCTCCAGATTCAAGGCGTGCAAATCCTGAGGAATGAGGCGTACTTATAGTACGAGACCTTTGAAAAATGTTCACCAAACCATATTTTGTGCTATTCCCTGAATAAATATAATAAAGGTATGGGAAAGATAATTAAAACAGGCAATATCTCAATCGGAAATGGATCTCCACTGGTTTTGATCTCAGGTCCATGTGTCATAGAAAATTATGAAACAACTTTTAAAATAGCTTCTTTTCTCAAAGAACTGACGCATAAACTGGATATCCCCTTTATCTTCAAAGCTTCCTATGACAAGGCCAACAGGACATCTATAAATTCCTTCAGAGGCCCCGGGATAACAGAAGGGCTAAAAATTCTTGAACGTATCAAAGCGGAACTTGATATCACAATTGTTTCGGATGTTCACAGGATAAATGAAATTTCCGACGCAGCCCGGATTTTGGATGTAATCCAGATCCCTGCTTTTTTGTGCAGACAGACCGATTTTATTGTAGAAGCCGCCGGAACAGGAAAGCCTCTGAATATCAAAAAAGGACAATTTCTCGCTCCATGGGATATAATAAATGTCGCCGAAAAGGTGACCTCAACGGGAAACCACCAAGTCCTGATCACGGAAAGGGGAACAATGTTCGGATACAACAATCTGGTGGTAGATTTCCGCAGCATCAAGATAATCAAGGATACAGGCTTGCCGGTGATATTTGATGCAACACACAGCATCCAGCTCCCCGGGGGCGCTGGCACGAGTTCCGGAGGAGATCGTAAATTCGCCCCAATTCTTGCCTGTGCAGCAGTTGCTGCCGGAGCAGACGGTATATTTATGGAAGTTCACTCTGACCCCGATAAGGCGCTTTGTGACGGGCCCAATTCGTTAAGGCTTGATACACTGTATGAACTCCTTTCCCGTCTCAAGGCTATAAGGAGATCTATATCCAGCTGAAGCGGCAATATTTTTAAAAGTTAACGTGTTACGAAGAGACCGAAGTTGTTTTGTTGCAATGATTTTAAATAAGCTAAAAGATATAAAACTTGTGATCCTTGACGTTGACGGCGTTCTCACCGACGGCGGTATTATTTACAACGACAACGGTGTGGAAACCAAGATCTTTAATGTAAAAGACGGGCTCGGTATAAGACTCCTTATGGAAGCTGGAATCATACTGTGTATCGCAACCGGCAGACGCTCAAAAGCTCTTTATAATCGCTGCAAAAATCTTGGTATAGATAATATTTTCGACGGTGTTACTGATAAGGTCGCCATTCTCGATCTTATTTTAGCCCAGTCGGGTGTATCGGCCTCAGAAGTTGCATTTATAGGTGATGATCTACCCGATCTTTCTTTGATGCAAAAGGTAGGCATTTCCATTGCCGTTGCCGATGCTCACAAAACTGTACTTGAAAATGCCGATATGGTAACATCAGCAAAAGGCGGAAACGGGGCGGTAAGAGAAGCCTGTGAGGCAATATTGAAAGCTCAAGGGCTCTGGGAAAACATTCTGGAGCGTTTTTTATAATGCCGTTCTTAGAGAATTATAATCCTAAAAAGCTAAAACTCATTCTGCTCTCGGTCATTCTCATTGCATTAGGCGCCACCATTGTGGTGTTTGTAAGCCATCGCCGTGTTTTAGACAAAGAGGAGAATATTGTTTCAAGCATACAAAGTAAAGCAAATATTTCAATAGGCAAAGCCCATCAAACAGCGACCCGAAACGGGATAAAGGAATGGAGCCTAGACGCCGCCTCAGTAAATTATATTGTTAAAAAGAACCAGGCAATTTTCCTGGATGTGTCTGTAATATTTTACCTTAAAGATAAAACCGAAGTTTATCTAACAGCAAATAAAGGAATTTTAAATACAGATTCAAACAACATGGAGCTTTTCGGTAATGTTGTGGTGAAAAATGCAAAATACCGGCTGAAAACCGAAAATTTACATTACAAGCATAACAAACGAGTAATATCTTCAAAAGTCCCTGTTATAATTACCGGAACTGCCTTCGATTTTGCAGCTGATTCTATGTCTATTAATTTAAACACAAATAATACTATGCTTGAAGGAAAAGTAGAAGGAACCATAGTTGAAAGCATTAGACTTTAATCAATTTTTATCCCGAATTTTTCTATTCTTTCCGGCAGTGTTTATGCTCGCAGCCTTTCTTGCGGCGCATTCAGGGTATGCAGGCGATAAACCGCCTGATACAGATACACACAATCGTGCAAAAAACAAAAAAATCCATATTACAGCGGATAAACTGATCTCTGACTACAAGGCCAGCCATGCTGAATTTATAGGAAATGTAACGGCGACCCAGGCAGAAACCGTTATCACGGCCGACAGGCTCAAGATTTTTTTTAAAAGAAATCCGGACAATAAAGACACCTCTTCCGTTACAAGGGAATCGATTAAAAAAATAGTCGCTAACGGCAATGTCAAAATAAATTTTGACAACAGGGTTGCAGTAACCCCGCAGGCCGTATACAATATAGAAACTGAGGTTCTTACTTTATCAGGTGATAATTCAAGGATCATAAGCGGAAACGATTCTATTTCAGGTGAAAAAATAACGCTTTACAGAACCACAGGACGCATTAATGTTGAAAGCGGTAGTGAAAAACGGGTTGAAGCTGTGTTTTATTCAGGGGAAAAGGGGTTAAAATAATTGGCCACATTGTCTCTTAAAAACCTGTTCAAAATATATAATGGAAGGCCGGTTGTAAATTCCGTGAGCCTGAATATCGACGATAGTAGCGTTGTTGGTCTTCTCGGTCCAAACGGCGCAGGCAAAACCACCACTTTCTATATGACAATTGGGATAATCAAGCCGTATAAGGGGCAAGTCTTTCTTGATGATGAAGATATCACTAACTATCCCATGTATCTGAGGGCACGTAGGGGGGTTGGCTATCTTCCACAGGAAACCTCGATATTTAGGAAGCTGACTGTAATGCAAAATATCATAGCGATTCTTGAAATCCTACCCACCTCTAAATCGGAGCAAAAAGAGCGGGCAGATATGCTTCTTGACGAACTCGGAATAAAACATCTTGCCGATCAAAAGGCAAACCTGCTTTCGGGCGGGGAAAGGCGGCGTCTTGAAATAACACGCTTACTTGCCACAAACCCGTCCTTTATTCTTCTTGATGAACCTTTTGCAGGTATAGATCCTCTGGCTGTAATCGACATCAAAAACATCATAAGACATCTAAAAAAACGAGGGATAGGCATTCTCATATCAGATCATAATGTAAGAGAAACACTTGAAGTCTGTGACAAAGCATATATATTAAATGACGGCAAGGTAATTGAATCCGGCTCACCGCAAAAGATAGCTTCAAGCCAAACCGCCCGCCGGATCTATTTAGGAGACGAGTTCAAATTATAATATGGCACTTGAATTACGACAACAGCTGAAATTAACTCAGCAACTTATCATGACCCCCCAGCTGCAAATGGCTATCAAACTTTTGCAGCTAACACGACTTGAGCTTTTAAGCACGATCAACCAGGAACTCCAAGAGAACCCAACGCTGGAAGAGGAAATCCATGAAGTTGATGTAAAAGAACAGTCTGATGAACAATCTGAAATTCAGGCTGATGACCAGTCTGCTACAAAAGAGGTCGAAATAGAAGATAAAATCCGCGATGATATCGACTGGAATAATTATATTGATGAATACAATTCATCTGGCAGAGTACATTTCGAGGCTGAAAGAAAAGAAGCGCCAAATTTCGAAGCGTTTTTGGCACGCAAGGAATCTTTGCGCGAACATCTCCTTTGGCAGTTGCTTATGACATCTCCCACTGAGGAGGAAGAGAAGATCGGAAGCATTATTGCCGGTAACCTTAAGAGAGATGGTTATCTTGATGCTTCTGTTGAAAACATTGTCCAAATGAGCGGGGCTGACACTGAAAAGGTTGAAGCAATTCTATCGCTAATGCAAACGTTTGATCCAATAGGTGTATGTGCAAGGAATCTCAGCGAATGCCTTCTTATACAGGCAAAATATTTTAATCTTGACAATACCTTAGCAACCCATATCATTAAACACCATCTAAATCATCTTGAAAATAAAAATTACAAGGCCATAGCCAAGTCTCTTAAAGTAAGTTTTGAAGATATTATTATTGCTGTTAACGTTATCAAAAGCTTAGAGCCAAGGCCGGGACTGGAATTTCTCGATGAAGAACCCCAATATATCAATCCAGATGTTTTTGTATATAAAATTGAAGATGAGTTTGTAATCTGGGTAAACGATGACGGGATGCCTAAACTGCATGTCAACACTTTTTATAAAAATATAATGAAGGATGGTAAAAGGTTTTCAAGCGATGCAAAGGATTACGTACATGAAAAGATGCGTTCCGCAACATGGTTGATCAGAAGCATTCATCAACGTCAAAAAACTATCTACAAAGTAATGGAAAGTATATTAAAGTTCCAGTTGGATTTCTTTAAAAAGGGAATCGCACATTTAAAACCAATGGTGCTAAGAGATGTAGCAGAAGATATCGGGATGCACGAATCGACAATCAGCAGGGTTACAACCAACAAGTATGCCTATACACCAAGGGGTATTTTTGAACTGAAATATTTTTTTAACAGTTCTATTCAACGAGTCTATGGCGAAGCCATAGCCTCTGCCAGTGTTCAGGATAAGATAAAACATATCATCGAAAAGGAAAATCCTAAAAAACCATACAGCGATGATAATATATCACAACTTTTAAAGGAGGATAACATCAGTATCGCTCGCAGAACCGTAGCCAAATATCGTGAAATGATGAGAGTGCTACCATCGAACAAACGCAAACAATTCTAGGGAGGTTTTAAGCATGCAGACATCTGTAACTTTTAAAAATCTTGATCCTTCTGAAAATTTAAAATCCTACGTGGGAGACAAACTTGACCGCTTTGATAAATTTCTATATAATCCCGCAGAAGCAAACGTTGTCCTTTCAGTTGAAAAGTTCCGCCATATGGCTGAAATCAATATAATCGGTGACAGGCTTAACATCTATGGCAAAGAAGTCACCGAAGACATGTATTCAGCCATTGACATAGTCCTAGACAAAATAGAAAAACAGATAAAGAAGAACAAACAAAAAATTAGAAAACACCGAGGCAGTTCCAAAGCCAGAACAAAAGACATTATGGCCGAAGACACGTCATATCTGGAAGACGAAGCTACAGCACAGATCCGGGTGAGGAATATCGAATATAAACCGATGGATGTAGAAGAAGCGATTATGCAGATGAACCTTGTAACCTATAATTTTCTGGTGTTTACAAATGCCAGGACTGATCTGGTAAACGTCCTTTACAGGCGCAATGACGGCGATTACGGCTTGATTCAGCCCAGCACCTGACGAACTTAGGGACTTCGCCCCAATTGAAATAATAGGCCTAAGAATATCTTTATTTTGCCCTGAAAAACCTGGTCCTTTGGGCCAGGATTCTTTACTTTCAGTAAATTGTAGAAATTCCGAAACGTTTTTAAATTAACTGATATTTTTTTGTGAATATGAAATGAAGATTCTTGATGTTTTGCTAAAAGAAGCGATTCTCTCTGATTTGAAAGCACTCGACAAAAGAGGTGTCCTCAAAGAACTCGTAGCACCTGTGGCTCGTATTGCCGGCATTAACCATGAACATCTTGTAAGTGTGTTGATGGAGCGAGAACGGCTCGGAAGTACAGGCATAGGTGAAGGCATCGGAATTCCGCACGGTAAAGTAAAGGATATTGAATCACTGGTTCTCGGCTTCGGTTTGAGCCGGAAGGGAATCGACTTTGATTCTATGGACGGGCTACCCGCCCATATCTTTTTTCTCCTTATAACACCGGAAAATTCCACGGGTCTCCATCTGAAGCTGCTCTCTCGAATTTCCAGGATGCTAAAAAATGATCCTTTCAAGCAAAAGCTGTTAAATGCTACTAACAGTGATGACATTTATTCCATAATCAAAGAGGAGGAAGAGGAATTATAAACCCAAACGTTGATTAATAGTGAAAAAGATAGAAATAATTATTATTACAGGACTTTCGGGCTCTGGAAAGAGTACTGCAATTGCAGCATTCGAAGATGCCGGATTCTATTGCGTTGACAATATGCCTGTAGCGCTTCTCCCCAAGTTCCTGGAACTTCCGATTGAAAGTAACTCTGAAATTGCAGGACTGGCATTTGTGATGGACCTGCGCGAAAAAGGCTTTCTTTCAACCTATTCATCGGTCTTTGAATCTTTAAAGGAAAAAGGACATAAATTCAAAATCCTTTTTCTTGAGGCAGATGAGGACATTCTGTTGCAGCGTTACAGCCAGACACGGAGACATCATCCCCTGTCTCATACTAAAAGCCTGCTGGACGGAATTCGTACTGAACAAGAGCAGTTAAAAAACCTGAAAATTACCGCTGATAAAATTATTAATACTTCCCGGTACAATGTCCACGATTTAAAGTCTGTTATTAATAATATCGCACAACAAAGCAAAAACTATGCGCCGATGAGGATAAATATCCTGTCGTTTGGTTTCAAATACGGCACCCCTCACGATGCAAGCCTGATTATGGATGTTCGGTTTCTTGCAAATCCGTATTTTGTACCTGAAATCAAAGCCTTGGACGGAAAAAGCCAAGAGATTAAAAACTATGTTTTAAACAGCGATAAAACGCGCAAGTTCTTAAGGAAATATCTAGACCTGCTTGATTATTTAATCCCGCTGTATAAAAAGGAAGGCAAGGCTTATTTAACCATTGCGGTCGGTTGTACCGGAGGCAGACACCGCTCAGTGACCATTGCCGAAGCTATATACGAACATATAATAAAATTTGGAGAACAGATCATGATCACTCATCGTGATATCGATCTTTAGAAGGAGCATTATGATAGGTATAGTGATTGTTACACACAGACAGCTTGGAGATGCACTCATTGACGCTGCTGAATTTATTATCGGTGATCGGCCAGATACTATGGTGTCTGTTTCCATAAATTTAAATGAAAACGTAGACGAGCTGCGTGAAAAAATCGCCGCAGGGATCAAAAAGGTCGATAAGAAAAAAGGGGTTCTTATCCTTACAGATATGTTCGGTGGGACACCTTCAAATTTAAGTTATTCATTTCTTGAAGAAGGACGAGTGGAAGTCATATCCGGCGTTAATCTTCCTATTCTGATCAAAGCTGCAGATATTCAAACAGATATGGAACTCAGCGAACTCGCTGAACACCTGGAATCTTTTGGGAAGAAGAGTATTTCACTAGCAAGCGGGATTTTAAAAGGAAACAAACGAAAATAGCAAGAAGCATAAAGGGGGCATTATGGGCATAAAAGTGGGCATAAATGGTTTTGGAAGGATAGGACGCCTCGTTCTCAGGGCTTTGATCGATCATGCTGAACTTGAAGTTACGGCGATTAATGATCTCATGGATTCTGCTACAATGGCTCACCTTCTTACTTATGATTCTGTGCACGGCAAGCTGGATGTGGAAGTAACATCCAAAGAAGGCTCAATGGAAGTTGGTGGTAAATCGATTGCCATTACATCCGTCAAAGATCCGGCCTCCCTTGCCTGGAAAGATTTTGGCGTGGATATTGTTGCAGAATGCACCGGTCTTTTCAGAGATCACGAAAGCACATCAAAACATCTTTCCGCCGGCGCACGCAAAGTTATCATATCAGCACCTGCCCAGAGTCCAGATGTTACAATCGTAATGGGGGTCAACTCAAACCAATATGATCCCAGACATCACCACATTATATCGAATGCATCTTGTACCACTAACTGTCTTGCACCTGTTGCCAAGGTGCTCCTTGAAAATTTCGGGATCAAGAACGGTCTGATGACAACCATACATTCGTACACAGGAGACCAGCGTCTCCTCGACTTTCCTCACAAGGATCTTCGAAGGGCTAGGGCGGCTGCAATGTCGATGATTCCGACGTCAACAGGCGCGGCCAAGGCCGTAGCCCTGGTTCTCCCGGAACTCTCAGGCAAGCTAAACGGTCTTGCCATCCGCGTCCCCACACCGAATGTATCGATTGTTGATTTTGTTGCCACTTTAGAAAAATCAGGTGTCGCGGTCACTGATATTAACGCCGCCCTTAAGGAGGCTTCAGAAAAATCACTTGCAGGAATACTTGGATATAGCGATCTTCCGCTGGTATCCTCCGATTATAATGGGTCTAAATTATCCTCGACTGTAGATGGACAGACCACCTACATCGTCGACAACATGGTCAAAGTTCTATCCTGGTACGATAACGAAACCGGATACTCAAACAGGATGGTCGATCTGGCAGCCATGATTGCTGGCCAGCTATAAATCGAATATTTTCGAGTGAGAATTAATTGTCTCGTAAAAAATCATAAAAGCTACCTTTTTACGAATTCACCTAAATTGATACAAAAGGGCGTTTTTCAAAGGTCTCAAAAGGGGATTAATAAATGGACCAACGCAAACCGCTTATTGCCGGAAACTGGAAGATGTATAAAACCTGTGCTGAGGCTGTTGAAACGGCTGGACAGCTTGTAAAGCTAGTAGCCATGACAACCGATATCGACGTGATGATTGCACCGCCGTTTACAGCACTTGCACTGGTATCGGATGTTGTCAGGGGGAGTCGTGTTTCACTCGGCGCGCAGAATTCATTTTGGGAAGCCCAAGGAGCTTATACCGGAGAAATATCCCCTGCCATGCTTGTATCAGCAGGATGCGAATACGTTATTATCGGCCATTCTGAACGTCGCCAATATTTCAATGAATCCGATGAAACCGTGAACCAGAAAATAAAGGCATCCTTTAGTAATGATTTAATACCTGTTATGTGCGTTGGAGAGTCTGAAAAAGAACGGGAATCAAAAGATACCTTTTCCGTACTTGACAAACAGATAAAAAAGGGGTTAGAGAGTTTTTCTGCAGATGACCTGAAAACGCTGGTCATAGCATACGAGCCTGTCTGGGCTATCGGAACCGGTAAAACGGCGACTTCGGAACAGGCCCAGGAGGTTCATCATTTTTTACGTTCCATGCTTGATAAAAGTTTCGGGAAAATGCTTGCCAGATCTATTAGAATACTGTATGGAGGCAGCGTCAAACCGAATAATATCGCAGAACTTATGGCAATGCCTGATGTTGATGGAGCACTGGTAGGCGGTGCAAGCCTCGATTCTGAAATGTTCAGCAAAATCGTTCGTTTTTCAAAGGTCTAAGAAAGTAAACAATTATGTCAATATTCCTTATAATAATACATATTATAGTCTGTATTGCCCTTATTATGATAGTTCTCCTGCAGACAGGGAAAGGTGCTGATATGGGTGCTGCTTTCGGAGGGGGCTCAAGTCAGACCCTTTTTGGCAGTACAGGCGGCTCAACGTTTTTGGGTAAAATGACAACTGTGGCGGCTGTCGTTTTTATGTTAACTTCTTTAGGGCTTGCTTATATGTCCGGTCATAGTACGAAAAACTCAATTATGATGGACAATAAAGCGCCAATAGAGCAAAAGGCTGCACCGGCGGAGCCTGATAATAAATCCTCCTCTGAGTCTGAAAACTCACAGCCTGCAAAACCAGCTCAGACAGAATAAAATATTAAAAAATACTATTTTATGTGCCGAAGTGGTGGAATTTGGTAGACACGCTATCTTGAGGGGGTAGTGGGCAACTCCCGTGCCGGTTCAAGTCCGGCCTTCGGCACCACTACATAGAATTAGCCGTAATCTTAATAGGTTGCGGCTTTTCACTTTCTGTGGGGTGCAGTGGGGGTTTAAAAAGGTTCAAAAATTTTGCGCTCTTTGAGCAATTCTCGCTTGCCCACAAAGGTTGAAGATTTAACAAAGCCCAACATTCTTTAAACTCTTTATCCTCTGGCTTTGTAAAATAGAAACTGCTGACAGGTCTAATATGGTCAATATGCTATTCTCCTCGATTCTTCCAGTTCATACCTGTTTTGAATTGTTTTTCAAGGTGTTGTTTCAAATCTTTTATTGTATGGCCAACAAGGTCTTCCCAGTGCGCCCCGTTCTTAGCACCCTTTAAAGACTGTTCAATGCCCCTTGAAGGGATTATAATTATGTAAATCTTTTCCCATTTCTTTATGTATTTTACGCCACATTTTAAAATATTTTACATGGTTTTTTACGAGCTTTCTCTATATATAAACAACACAACCATCTAATATTTATATGTTTATGTTATTTTTTTTATTTGTGCATGGTTTTTGCAGTTATCAATGATAAATTATCGATTCATATTAAGGAGAACATTGATGCCGTACTTTATTCTTTTTGCACTATGCTTGCCCTGGATCGGAATTGGCTCTTGGGCTTGTCTCTATTCGAATGATCCTAGAGCAACCAGGCTGCTTGGAATTATTATGGTAATCCTTGGAATGGGAGTTCTATCTTATTCTGCGTAAATACCAAAGGACTAAAGGCAATAGCACTCACAAAGGAAAAACAATATGTTAATGGGTATAATTGTGGGTATCACGCTCTTTTATGTTGTTGCGGTTTTTTACCTTTATCTAACGTCCGAAATGCCAGGCCTAGAGGATGTGAATGAAACGGATCGATGATAGCGGAATGTATTTTAATAAAAAACCATCGATGAGGGATTGATACTAAATTGTCAAAGATCATGACTCCTGTCGGTTCTTCTGGCAAGAGTTTTGGTTGATACCGGCCGGAAGATTAGGCAAGTACACTTTGGTACTGATGTTTAACTCCCCCGGTATAGCCCCTGGGCAAATTGTGGCCCCAGGGGCTTTCTTTTTCCCTTTCAGCGCCTAGCCAGTAGGGTATTTTTCAAAACATCTTGACATATCACAATGTGTTATTATTTTAAAAGCGCGTTAGGTTAAGAATACCCTTTCTTATTGCCTAACCTCCTTTCAGTTTCCCCTGGGCAAATTTAGCTCAGGGGCATTTTTTCGTTTGCATTAAAAGCCTGGGTCGTAACCTGAACTTGTGTGAGTAAATGTGGCCTCCCACTGATGCGGCCCAGGCTTTTTTAGTGCCCATAAAACCGTTGATCGCTCCGTCAAGCTATCCTGGGCGGTTGATAGTTAGAGTTCGTTAATGCATCGATACAGATTTTTTTCAACATCTTGTGCCTTAATAAGAATATCGTTTAAGGCTACATACCATTCATCTGACATTTGATCCCCTTCAGCTTTTAAGAAAATTTCAATCATAACCCGCAATCCTTTTGCTCCCCAAAGGGTAATATCTTCCATATCGTAAAGGCGTTCTAGTCTTATACTCATGCTACACCTCCCCGCCTGTGGATTCCTCTTCGTCCTCTTCCATGTTGTCAAAATACCTCATTACTCGCCTGTATTTCTGTTCATTCTTCGCCAACATATAGGACGGCGGCAAAGGGCAAGAAACGGCTGCCTCGCCGGTGAAATGAAGAAAACCGACCTCTATTCAATGATGATCATCATCTCTATAGCTTCTCGCCATGTCCAAAATAAAACTTGTCAATATTGATGGGTTGTTATTTTCTATCATGTATTCAAGGGCAAGTGCCCCATATGTCGCATCGATTTGGCAATCTTTTGTGTAATCCTCTGTAGGCTTTACCACCCAGAAATGATTTCGCTCCATCCCTTTTGTCCGCTTCTTAACAAAGGGAAGGTCTGTTATTTCTTGCCTCGGTGTATCTTTTTGTGATACTTTAGATTTAGTCATGACTTTTACCTCCTTAATAGGTAAGGGTTGTGTTTAGGGCTGTCCTTGGGTCGCCTCCTTTAGGGCAGCCCGTTATTTATCCTATCCGATATTAAAACCCCCTTTCAAAAACAAAAGCGCCTGAAGTCTTTCCCCGGTCCAAGATAATAAACCGCCCACAACGTCACCGCTGCAGGCTCCTTCAAGCGCTATGTTTGATAATTGGTTTTTCATTTTATCTTGGTTTTGGGTTTAATTGCGTTATTGCGATATATATCGCTTGCTGTCTTGCGATATCTCTGTCAAGTTTTTTTCTTTGACAGAAAAGGGATTTTTGTTTATTCATGATTCATGGGTAAAATTTCATATAATACCCGTATGGATGAAGAGCTAATAAAACAGTTCAAAATCCTTGCTATTTTGCAAAGCAAGCGCCAAAATGAACTCTTCGAAGAAGCCATTCAAGACCTGCTCAAAAAGTACGAAATGAAAGTCGATGGAAAATAACGATAATAAATCAAGCGTTACTGAAGTTCACGCTCGAATATTAAAAATTATTTCTACTTTGTCAGAATCAAAAAAGGAACAGCTCCTTCATGGTTTGGAGAAATGGGAGCAACCCGAACCCACTGACAAGCATGAATCCAAATTCCCTGAAAAAAGGGAACATCTTAGGAAAAATGCCACTGTTTATGCAATTTGTGAAACTAAAAATAGCAAATTTAGTGACTATACTAAAAATGTAAGTGCCGGTGGGTTATTAATTGAACCTGAAACCACTCTATCTTTTCACGAAGACATTTTTTTAACTCTTTTTCACAAAAGTCTTAACCACCCTATCCGAACTAACGGTAAAGTTGTGTGGGTTGACCCAGGTGGGGTAGGTGTACAATTCGATCAAGTTATACCCAGCATGTCTTCTGTATAATCACGATAACTGCAGAGACCTTCACAGCCAAAAGCTATGTGCTATTGTCCGCAAAGATCAAACCTGCCTCAGAAAGCCTCCGAAGTCAGTAAAGAAGTGGCTTAGGCAGGGTCAGCAATGGCCCTGTTTTTATTATCCGAGCTTTGAATATCTACTATAAATGACAGGTTTTTTAGGCTCTAAATTATTTGTAATATCGTTTTTTCAAGAGGGGCAAATCCATTTTATAGGGTTTGCTTTTTTGACTTTGAAGGAACATTATGCGATCTATGTAATCGGCACTAATTGATGTTGGGCTGTGCTTTTGGTAAGAAATCTGAAAAAAATATTTCAATCATTAACTTGTTCATTGTGCCGCTATTGTATGGTAACTACCGGACATGATGCGCTTAAAATTACATACTGGGCGGTGGAACCGAACAATAGTTTTCCAACCTTGGATTTTTTTATTATCCCTATAAATATTTGATCAATGTTATTTCTTTTCGCAAAATCCACCAATTGTTCGCCAACATCATACGCACTAATTAACAAATGTGTTTCGTAGGAACAACTGGTTTCCTTTAAAAGATCATTTATCTCATCTTCCAACTTTTGTTCGGTTTCTTTGATAAAGGAATGTTTTAACGGTAACTCTCGGCAAATCGAGTTAACTATTAATAATTTTGCATTCCAAACTTTTGCATGCTCTATTGCCAGTTTCAAAGCGGCCTTGGCCTGTGGTGACTTGTCATAACATACCATAATTTTCATGTTGATTCCCCATAGATTTATATAAAAAATTTGACAAGCTATGAACAGCGGAGAAACAACCGTAATTAACCAAGCCCAAACCATTCTTTTCATAAAAAACCTTTCATCTGCAGCTTACGATTTCTTGTAACTCTATAACTTTGTGTCTTGGTGGCTCGCGACATTAAGTTCTTTTATTTTGTCGCGGATGGCGGCTGCTTTTTCAAACTCTAAATTCCTCGCCGCAAGTTCCATGTCGCGTTCTAGGTCGGCGATG
>Ga0209165_10000277_pt1 | contig 19442 bp, 14 predicted proteins | sample tdAd001_FD_187122 | JGI IMG/M metagenome (GOLD analysis project Ga0209165, IMG submission 187122) | Marine sediment microbial communities from the Atlantic coast under amendment with organic carbon and nitrate - tdAd00.1 (SPAdes)... | ecosystem: Environmental > Aquatic > Marine > Coastal >... | reverse complement strand
CGCTTAACAGTAGCGTTAATAGGTTTTTGGCCAGACAACATATTATCACTTTATTCTTAGGAGTCCGTTCATGGCCGTTCCCCGCCTCTGGAAATGCGAGTTTGAGTGTCTGCTGTCGGGGTAACAGATGCTAAGAAATAAACAATTTCTCTGCCAGAGTCCAGCAGCTTAAAAGTCAGATCAAAACTTTTAAGCTCAGTCTGAGGAGAGTTGAGTTTTTTGCATACTGTCGCGTGAACTCATTTCAGCCCACCAGCTGCGCAGCCCCGGATTCTCTTGAAGAATCGGATCACTATCAGGAGTATTTTGGAAATAATCAAAAATTGGCGCCAGGTGAATGTCAGCCAAGGTCACATGATCGCTAACAAGAAATTTACTATCAGGGTGTAATCCAGCAATAATACCCATGCATTTTGATATCTCTGGCATTGCTTCAGCTATGGCTAACTCATCAGGCTGCTCGCCAAGCATCGGCATCACAATTCGCTGAATAACCAACTGACCAACAGTACAGGAATAGGTATAGCTATCTATAATGCTGACGATCTGGTTCATACGGGCACGTTCCTTCGCACTTTCTGGTTGCAACGATGGGCCGTCAAATACTTCGTCGATATAACGTTCTATAGCGGTGACTTCGTAAAGATCGAAGCCATCGTGTTCGAATGCTGGCACTTTGGCAAAAGGGTGACGTTCTACCTGTTCTGCCGGCATCGGTCCCTGTAAAAAGTCCACTTCGACAAGATTATAATCTACGCCTTTTTCTTCCATTGCCAAGCGAACACTGCGTGTATAAGTGCTGTATGCAGGGCCGTAGAGAGTTGGTTTGCTCATTAGTAATTCTCCTATTATGTGAAACATACCGACATTACCATGCAAGCCTATTCCCTTGCTTTCTAAGAAACCAATAAAAAAATTATATGCCGCTTACCAGAAAATAGATTTCTTAAACTGCTCGGATCATAGGGTCAGATCTGACCCCAATCTGCCCGGTTCGGGTATTACAGTGACTCGATGAGTCTGATCATACGTTGTCGGGTCGGTTGATTGGGCAGACGCCCGTATCCCGCGGCCATGTTATCAACCATGTGTTTGAGTTTCGACGTAGCCGGGATAATGCAGGTGACCGCGGGGTGAGCCGCGATAAATTTAAGAAAGAACTGCCCCCAACTAGCACAATCGAATTCAACCGCCCATGCGGGCAGGGATTTGCCTTTGACCTTGCGAAACAGGCTGCCGCGTTGATAGGGGCGATTGATCAGGGTCGCGATACCTTTTTCCCGGGCAATAGGCAGTAGACGATGTTCCACGGTCCGGTTGAGGATGTTGTAACTGAACTGTACGAAGTCGAGCGGCAGTTGTTGCAGTAATTCCTCCAGTTCGTCGTGGGAACGACCATGCGAGGTGGTAATGCCGATGTAGCGTATCCTGCCTTCGGCTTTCCAGTCGAGCAGCGTGTCGATATGGGTTTTCCAGTCGCGCAGGTTGTGGATCTGCATTAAGTCGATTTGATCGACACCCAGTCTCTGCATCGAACGCTCCATTTGCTCGATACCTTCCTGCTTGCCGTTAGTCCACACCTTGGTTGCAGTAAAAATTCCCTGTTTGTTTTTTGCCTGCCCCACTAAAGTACCGGTCACTGCTTCGGCGCTGCCATACATCGGTGATGAATCAATCAGCTGCCCTTGGTTATCAAAAAAAGCCTGCATAACCTCCATCAGTGGCGATGTAACGGCATTGTCACTATCGACGTCAAAGGTACGTGAAGTGCCAAGCCCGATCACCGACAGGCTTTCGCCGCTCGACGGAATCGTCTTTTTAATGACCGTTGATTCTGCTGCGCGTGCAAATCCAGGGGCAAGCGAGTACAGCAGCGATGCGGCTGCGCTGATTTGCAGAAATTGACGGCGTGAATAGTCATGTTTAAACAGGTTCATTTCAAGTCTCCGTTAACGCCTTGCGGCTGATTGCTGACGCAGGTTGTTTTTCTCATAGATTTTACCGAGAAAAATAGCGACCAGCGTCCACAGGCAGGCGAGCAGGGCCGCGACCACGGCGATGGCACCGAGCCCAAGCCCGACACCCTGCGCCAGTACGGTGTAAGTCCAGCCAGCCAGCACGTCACCGCCTCGATAGACGACGATATCAATAACCGGTTTGGTTTTGAACCTTGTTTCGCGTTCCACCCCGGTAAAAAGCATTTCCCGTCCAGGTCTTGTAATTGCGTAGTTACCAGCGCGACGGGTGATTTGCAGGCCAATCAGTAGCGCGAGTCCCGGCGCGATAGCAACCGCGATCCAGCCGAAAACCAGGATTACCGGAACCAGTGCCAGGGTCACCGCGAGACCGAATTTTGTTGCCAGGCGGCTGGTGGCAAACAGGGCGGTGAAGATGGCCAGCGTATTGACGATCAAATCCATCATGCCCCAGTACTGCGAACGCGTGGCCCGGTCATACTCGACCATGACATTTTTCAACTCGAAGTAAACAAAGCTGCTCATCATTGTGTAGAGCACAATGAACAGGCCGATGCCTAACAGGAAACGGTGGCTGAGGAAATCGATAAAGCCACTGAAAAACTCACCACCGATGGTCTGCAGGGTAACGGGGTCGATGTGGTTGTCGAGCTCGTTTGAGTTCCGTGATCTGAATTTATCGAGATAGAAAATGAGTGGCACAATCAACAACAGCATCAACGCCGCGATGAGTAGCAGGTTGTAAACACCGAGCCTGTCACCCAGTAAAACGGGTATTGAAGGTCCCAGTACCGCACCGATGCTTGCACCTGCACCGAACAGTCCAAATAGACGCCTGGATTGTCCGCTGGAGTAGATATCGGACATGAAACTCCAGAACACCGAGACATGAAATAATGCAAAGAAACTGACCCAGACATAAAATGACTTGTCGATAAGGACGGTATCTTCAAACCAGAGTGTAGCGAGATAAAACAATAGAAATGAAGTGGCGAAAAAGATATAGATTCCCGGCACCAGTTTGCGCAGCTTGACCCTGGAGACCACGAATCCGTACAGCAACACGGCAGCGGCGCTGATGAAAAAATTAAGTGTCCACAGCCAGCTCAACTCGGCATCGGTCCAGTCACTGGACATGGCGTCGCGCACCGGTCTCAACACGTAGTACGCTGCCATCAGCGTGAAAACAAACAGGAACGACATTAGCGCGGCGGAAATTTCCTGGGGCTCCACCTTGATCAGTTTGTTAACGAGTTTGTGAAACGGACCAGGCATAGATTCAATCTGACGATTCGATGTTCGACGGTAGACCGCTTCGCTGCGGAAAAGTTTGAATTTCGGGCATCGTGTTACCTATCCAATGGAATCTCTTCCCCGAGAAAATTCCTATGATAGTATCTGTCGCTGGCGCATTCCAATCTGACTCTCGATTTACGCAGCTACAACGGGCGAAAAAATGAAACTTTCTGATTTTAAAATGCTGACGTTTGATACCTACGGTACCCTGATCGACTGGGAGAGTGGAATTTATAACGCGCTCGGACCATTGCTCGACAAGCTGCCGCTGAAACTGGGCCGCGATGAGGTACTCGAGTTGTTTGGTGAATTTGAACTGCAGCAGGAAACCGATACCCCCACCCGGGTCTATAGTTCACTGCTGGCAGACGTTAGTCGATCAATTGCCAAAAAGTGGCAAATCAAGCTTAGCGATGAGGAAGCGATGACATTCGGGCGCTCGGTCAAGCATTGGCCCGAGTTCGAGGATTCGGTCGCCAGCCTGCAATACCTGCGCCGGCATTATCTGATGGCGACGGTGACCAATTGTGACCGCATCAGTTACATGGGCAGTAACGCCAGGCTCGAAATCGAGTGGGATGCGATTTATACCGCGCAGGATATCAGTAGCTACAAACCAGACCTGCGCAACTTTGATTACATGTTCGAGCGTGCCCGACGCGATTTCGGCATCCTGCCTCGGGAAATCCTGCACGTTGCCCAGTCCCTGACCCATGACATGGTGCCGGCAACCAGTATGGGCATGACCAAGGTATGGATAAACCGGCGCCATGATGCCGAGGGGCCTGGCGCAACAGCGCCTCCGCAGGGGGATTACAGCATCGAGTGGGAATTCAACAGCATGGCCGATTTTGTCAAGTCCCACCAACAGGAGATCGCTTAGCTCAGCTGTTACCGGTTTCTTGCCTGGCTATCAGACCGAGCATTATGGCGACGATGCGGGCTGCGACCAGGGCGCCACGACCGCCGATATCCCCACCGGGCATGAGTTCGACCAGGTTGAATCCACATATCCGCGCCCGCTTGGACGCGGCTTCTAGGATATCGAGTAGCTGCCAGTAGGAAAATCCTCCGGGTGCCGGCCCGATTACGGTCGGCTCATCGGCGCAGTAACTGCCAACGCTGGTATAAGGGGTTGCGGCGGGAACGCCCATGAGGATGATATCGGCATCTGCTATATCGCCGGGGGTTAGCAGCGGGAGGTCGAAAAACCCACCCTTCGGTTTACCGCCGAACATGGATTTCATTTGAGGTGATTTGGCGGTCATGGCTGTGGTCAAGCTTGTGATTTAGTGTCGTTTGACGCCAGAGTGAACAGGTTAGTCGCTTTGCTCTGCCCCCGCACCGTGACTTCGCCGATGCGGGTCAGGTCGAAGTCGGGCGCCTGGGAAGCGGTCGACTCGGCAATCAACAAACGGCTGCCGTATTCCTTGTTCAGGGCCTCGAGGCGTGCGGCGAGGTTAACCGCATCGCCATGAACCGTATAGTTCAAACGTCCTTTCGCGCCGATCGCGCCGGCAACCACATTGCCGGTATTGATGCCGATACGGATGTTCAGAGTTTCGCCTTCGAAGTCGTTATTGGCGACAAAGTTCAACATCTCCAGCGCAGCCTGAATCGCATTGCGAGCATGCCTGGCATCAGTGACTGGAACATTGAAAGTGGCCAGGATCGCATCGCCCTGAAACTGGGTGACCACGCCGCCGTGTTGTTCGAGGATGTCCACCATTGCGGAAAAAAAAGAATTCAGCACGTCGACGATTTTAACCGGTCCCAGGGTTTCAGTGAGATTGGTAAATCCTTCGATATCGCAAAACAATATGGTGGCCTCGGTTTGCTGCACCGGGATCGAGCCACCACCCGCGAGTAGTGAACTGGCGACTTTTTCCGGCACGAATCGACCCAGCGTATCGCGAATCACCTCGCGTTCACGCAAACCTTTCACCATGTTGTTGAAGGCCCTGCCGGCATCGTCTATTTCGCGGATTTGGCTATCATTCAAATGCTCGACTTCGTCGAGCTTGCCCGCGTCTACCGTGTTGGCAGCTTTAACCAATTCTTTTATCGGTGTACTGACCTTGCGACCGACAATGATCGAAGCCAGCACCGCGAACACCAGTACCGCGATGCCTGCGAGCATGGCCCGGACAATGCGATCTCTCCAGTCAGTCGATCTCAGGGACGTATTCACATAGGCGCCGACGGTCCACGGAGCTGGACCATAGTGATCGATGTCCCGATGCAGGTAAAGATAGAAATTATCTCCCCAGAAGATACCACTGGCACTGGTGTTGACGAGTTCGCTGGCGATAAACGGGTCTGTCTCATCGGGTGACCAGATGCGCTGCAACACCAGGTCGCTTATTTCGCCAAGCTTAGACAGGGGCTGCTGCTCGCTACCAACGTTAATGGCTGGGTGCGCGAGCACGAATTCCCGGTTGTAGAGTACAAATGGCGTTATCCCGGTCTCTGCGTACTTTCTTGACAGATAAGTGGAGAGTTCCTGCAGCGTGACAATCTGCGCAAAGACACCGATAAACTCACCATTCACATCATGCAAGGGGATATCGTGTAGCAAGGTCGAAGAATTGACGGTATCGGAGAAGATCGGTTCGCGCCAGGTGGGAGATTGCGCACTTTTTACCTGCTTCAGATATTCCTGGATCCAGGGGCTGTGCGACCAGTCTTCGTCGATTACAACCCGGTTGTCGCGGTGCCAGCGTCGGCTATTGCCATCAGGCGTGATAATCGCGACGCCGGCAACTTGCGGCGTCGCCGCCAGGCTACCGAAAATATACTCATCCAGCGAAGCGGGATTGGATAAGTCCTTGACATCGTCTGCAACCCAGCGTGCCTGGTCGCGAATTGGCGCCAGGTGTGCGTCAATGCTCAGTTCCATCGAATCTATTAGCGTACTAGCCTTTCCTGCCAGCTGTTTGAGCGTACTTTCTGCGGCCTGGCTAAAACCAAGATAGAGTACGGTGGCCACGGTGATCGCGAGCAGACTGCTGGTACCAAACACGGTGATCGCAGTGATTGGTATACGATACTTTGCTGACATCCTCGTGGCCGGGCTGGGGCTTGGTTTGAACGAAACCCTAACTTAGGGCTTCTTGCAGGTACGGGTCAAGTCTTAAAAATTTCTACCGCGGGATCTGTTCCGGCAAATTTTTGCAATAACTGTTCGCGACGTGCTGCCGTTGAGTCAATGCTGGCTTGTTTCACATGCCCAAATCCTCTTACCAGTTGTGGAAGACTCGCGATCTCGATTGCCGTATCCAGGTTTTTCTGTGTGGCTTCTTCAAGCAACTGATCGATATCGCTCTCGTAGGCCGTGATCAGGGAGCGTTCCGTTTTACGTTCCATGGTGTAGCCAAATATATCCAGCGCACTTCCGCGCAAGTTTTTGAATCTGGCCAGTACCCGAAAAAACGGCAGTACCCAGCTACCAAATTCGCGTTTGATCGGTTTGCCTGTATGTGGATCACGTTTTGCAAGTAGCGGTGGCGCCAGATGAAAACGTAAACGGTAGTCACCTTCAAACTGGGCTGCCAGGGTTTGCTCGAAGTCACCGTTTGCATAGAGCCGCGCGACTTCATATTCATCCTTGTAAGCCAGCAAGCTGAAGTAGCTGCGTGCCACCGCCTCGGTCAAAGGCAGGTCGGTATCGGTTGACTGCCGCAATTCCTGTTCGAACGTACGCACCCGCTCGATCAGGTGCAGGTAGCGCCCGGCGTATGCCTGATCCTGGTACTCGGTCAGATATGCGCTGCGATAAGCGATGACCTCGTCGAGGGTGGCTGGTTGAGAAGGCTTATGTTCGTTCGTGAGGCCTGCTTCTTTAAGCACCCCGGCGGCGTTTACAGCGTAGCGTCGTCCCCACAGAAATGCCTGCTGGTTTTGCTCGATCGCCACGCCATTCAACTCAACGGCTTCATTGATAGCGTCTGCGCTGAGCGGTATCAGACCTTGTTGATAGGCGACACCAAGCAAAAAGAAATTGGCATAGATCGCGTCTCCAAGCAGCCGGGTTGCCAGCGTGGTCGCGCGCACAAAGTGGCTATGGTTGCATTCAAGCTCTCCTGCAATAGCCTGTTCCATGTCGCTGATCGGGAAGACGGCATCCGCATCGTGAGTGAAATCGGCGGTGGGCGAAAGATGACTGTTGATCACCGCGTGTGAGTGGTCCCGGTTTAACTTGGCCAGTGCATCGTCGGCTGCCGAGACCACGAGGTCGGCGCCCAGCAGCAGGTGTGCCTCGCCGGCAGGAATTCTGACCGAGTGAAGCTGTTGCTGGTTTTCGGCAATGCGAACATGCCCGGTCACCGCGCCGAACTTTTGTGCCAGGCCGGTCTGGTTGAGCACCGAGGTGCCTTTGTGCTCGATATGTGCGGCCATGCCGAGGATTGAACCCACGGTTAAGATGCCGGTGCCGCCAATGCCGGTTATCAGGATGTTGAATGGTCCATCGATGGAAATTCGTTGCGGCTCGCCGGGTTCGGGCCAAACGCTGGCACTGGAAATTGCCTGTGGCTTGCGTAGCTGGCCGCCGTGCACGGTGACGAAGCTCGGGCAAAACCCGCGTACACATGAATAATCCTTGTTACAGGCACTCTGGTCGATCGCGCGTTTGCGACCCAGGTCGGTTTGTTTCGGGATAATCGACAGGCAGTTGGATTGCACACCACAATCACCGCAGCCTTCGCATACCGCATCGTTGATGAATACTCGTTTGGCGGGGTCTTCCAGGATACCTCGCTTGCGGCGACGGCGTTTTTCCGCGGCGCAGGTTTGCGCGTAAATCAATGCGGTGCAGCCTTCGGTATCGCGCAATTCGCACTGAATGGACTCCAGTTGACTTCGATGCGTGATCGAAACACCGTTAAACTCAGACCAGGCCGTATTGCGATAACTTTCCGGCTGATCGGAAACCACGGCGATCCGTTGCACACCTTCGGCACGCAATTGCTCGACGATTTGTGCCACCGAGAGTGAGCCATCGACAGGCTGCCCTCCAGTCATCGCGACCGCATCGTTGAACAGGATCTTGTAGGTGATATTGACGCCGGCGGCAACCGCGGCACGGATCGCGAGCAGCCCTGAATGAAAATAGGTGCCGTCGCCGAGATTCTGGAACACGTGCCTGGTTTCGGTGAACGGCGCCTGACCTAGCCAGGTGGCGCCTTCTCCGCCCATCTGGGTGAAGGTTTCGGTGCCTCGATCCATCCAGGTTGCCATGTAATGGCAACCGATGCCGCCAAAGGCCTTGCTGCCCTCCGGCACCACGGTCGAGGTATTGTGCGGGCAGCCTGAGCAGAACCAGGGTTTACGTTCGGCTCGATTTCTCGGTACTGCCAGCGCGGCTTCCTTGGCCTCGAGGAATGCCAGGCGTTGCCGGATTGATTCGCTGTCGAAAAACCTGGAGATTCGTGCCGCGATGACGCGAGCGATCATTCCCGGGGTCAGTTCACCGAGATTGGTGACCAGCAGGTTGCGATCTTCATCATATTCGCCGACGACGCGTGGTCGGCGGTCGACCGGCCAGTTATATAGTTGACCGGTAAGCTGATCTTCGATCACGCTGCGCTTTTCCTCGACTACCAGAATCTCTTCGAGTCCCTGCGCAAACTGGTGGGTCATAACCGGTTCCAGCGGCCAGCTCATACCAACCTTGTACAGTCGTATACCGATTTGCGCGGCCAGTCGCTCATCGATGCCGAGATCACTGAGAGCTTGCAAGGTATCGAGATAGGATTTACCGGTGGTAACGATGCCGAGCCGGGCATTGTCGCTATCGAGTTCGATGCGGTTCAGATTATTGGCGCGTGCAAACGCCCTGGCGGCATAAATCTTGTGGCGTTGCAGGCGTTCTTCCTGCGCCATCGGCGAGTCGGGCCAGCGGGTATGGACCCCGTCTTCGGGCAATTCGTAGTCTTCAGGAATGGCGACTTCGACTCGACCACTGTCGATGTCAGCCGAGATCGCCGCATCCATGTTTTCGGTAATCGCCTTTAATCCGACCCAGCAGCCGCTGTAGCGTGACAACTCCCAACCGAAGATACCGAGGTCGAGAACTTCCTGTACCCCTGCGGGGTTCAGCACCGGACTGGTGGCGCCGATGAACATATGGTCGCTCTGGTGGGGCAGGGTGGACGATTTGCAGGCGTGATCATCGCCGACCACGGCAAGCACGCCGCCGTAACGTGAGGTGCCGAAGGCGTTGGCGTGTTTGAGTACATCCATGCTGCGGTCGAGCCCGGGACCCTTGCCATACCAAAGACCAAATACGCCGTCGTACTTCGCTCCGGGAAACAGTCCGACCTGCTGACTGCCCCACACCGATGTCATCGCAAGGTCTTCGTTAACGCCGGGCAGGAAGTGGATATTGTGCGCCTCGGTAAATTTCTTCGCCTGCCACAGCGCCTGGTCGAGTCCACCGATTGGCGAACCGCGGTATCCCGAGATGAAGCAGGCGGTATTGAGTCCGCGTTTGACATCGCGCTGGTGTTGCAGAATCGGCAACCTGACCAGGGCTTCGATACCGGTCATAAAGGCCCGGCCCGTAGCCAGCGAGTATTTATCGTCGAGAGAGATTTTCATGAGTGCACCAGGCCAGCGCCAGACTGTGTGATTTTAATGCTGTCGTAGGGAAATAGTGTTGCTAATTCCACGTTTATTGATCTATATTAGAATTTTCATTCTACTAATGATTAATTATTTGGAATAAAATTGCATTATTATGGAATTATCAGCAACCGATATCAAAATTCTCGCGATGTTACAGCAAGATGCATCCTTGACCGCGGCCGAAATTGCCGAACAGGTTAACCTGTCGGCCTCGCCTTGTTGGCGACGCATAAGCCGGCTTGAAAAGGCGGGGGTAATTGAAAAGAAAGTCGCGCTGCTCAACGCCGAAAAACTGGGCATGGGGCTGGTTATTTTTTCCCGTATCAGTCTGTCGAAGAACGATGAAACTTCGCTGCACAAATTTGAGGAACGGGTGCGCCAGTTCCCGGAAGTGGTGGAGTGTTACACCGTGACCGGTTCAGCGGATTACTTCCTCAAAATCATTACCAGGGATATCAAGCATTATGATCGTTTCTTGCGCCGCAAATTAGTGCAGGTGCCCATGGTCAGGGATGTGAATTCGAACGTCGCGGTGACGCAGATCAAGTACACCACCGAACTACCGCTGGAAACCCAGCTCTAGTGATGACTTGTGCCTGGCAACAGGTATATTACAGCTTGACCCTGACTACAATTACGGTGTAGTTTTGTCGGGTACGAATAAACCTGTTAATTGTTTACGGTAATGATCAACACGAATTACACAGTTCTGCAATCACTAACACTGCTGCCCGGCGCAACAGTGGGCGTGGTGCTGTCTGTGGTCGTGGTGGGAGAATTCATGCCGTAGCGGTTTGTTAGACACTTATTTCTAAAAACCCTTCGGCGCGAGTCGAAGGGTTTTTTTTTGCTCTTAATATTTGTAACGGATAAACATGACTGATTCAGCTATCGACCAGAAAAACCAGCCCCGGCCCCGAATGTCGGGGTCCCAACTTCTCATCAAGTTGCTAGAACGCCAGGGCGTCACGCATATTAGCGGTGTGCCTGGCGGTGCTAATTTACCGATGTATGAAGCGCTTACCGCTTCGAGCATCAAGCACGTGTTGGCACGGCATGAGCAAGGCGCGGGCTTCATCGCCCAGGGCATGGCACGGGTCAGTGGCAAGGCGCAGATTTGCTTTGCCAGTTCCGGCCCCGGCGCCAGCAACCTGATCACCGCGGTGGCCGATGCCAAAATGGATTCGGTACCGCTGATCGCGATTACCGGCCAGGTACCACAGGCGATGATTGGCACCGATGCTTTCCAGGAAATCGATACCTTTGGCCTGATGCTGCCGATTACCAAGCACAACTGGATGGTGCGCTCAGCCGAAGAATTACTCGAGGTAATTCCACGGGCATTTCAAATTGCGTTGTCCGGTCGGCCCGGACCGGTATCGATCGATATTCCGAAAGATGTGCAGAATGAATTGATTGAAGTGGAGAGCCTGCCCGAGCCGGGCAGACGGGAAGCCAACCCGGTATTTGATCCGCAGCAGGTGGAATCGATGTTGAGCAGAATCAGGAGCGCGCGCAGACCCATTCTGATGATCGGTGGCGGCGTTATTTATGCCGGTGCTGCCGCGGCGCTGGTCGAATTCGCCGAGCAACTGGACTTGCCGGCGGTGCAAACCTTTATGGGACTGGGCATATTGCGTAACGATCATCCTTTGTCACTCGGCATGCTCGGTATGCACGGCGCGCCATATACCAACCTGGTGCTGGAGGAATGCGACCTGGTCATCGGTATGGGCGTGCGCTTCGATGATCGTGCTACCGGCAAGGTTGCCGGGTTTTGCCCGCAGGCAGAAATTATCCATGTCGATATCGACCATAGCGAAATCGACAAAATTATGCGCTCGGTGCTGTCGATTCGAGCCGATGTGGGCGAAGTGCTGGAAATGGCCAATACAATGCTGGAGCCGCGCTCACGGCCGATCTGGCGCAAACGCGTCGAGCAACTGAAGGCAGGTCACCCGTTGCTTCTTGAGGGTGAAGACGACTTGTTTCGTCCCTATGGAGCCATTAAAGCGGTCGCTGCACTGCTCGATGATTCAGTCAGCATCACCACCGATGTCGGACAGCACCAGATGTGGGTAGCCCAGGCTTATCCAATCAATCGCGCGGGGCAATGGGTCAGCTCAGGTGGTCTGGGCACCATGGGATTTGGCCTGCCCGCGGCTATCGGCATGGCACTGGCCCAACCTGAGCGCAAGGTCATTTGTTTTACCGGTGATGGTAGCTTGATGATGAACATTCAGGAACTGGCGACCGCCGCGGAACATGGACTCGATATCAAGGTCATCATTCTCAACAACCAGCACCTCGGCCTGGTGCGCCAGCAGCAATCCCTGTTTTACGATAAAAACTTCTCCGCGGTGCAATTCCAGCAGAACGTGGATTATGCCCTGGCGGCCAGGGCTATGGGATTTAAAGGCATCGACCTGGGAGTCTCGGACAGTCCGTTGGCAGAACTGGAGTCGGCGCTTAATGAGCATGGCCCCTGTGTTATTAATCTGCCAATCAGTGAAACTGAAATGGTATTCCCGATGGTTGCACCCGGTGGGGCTAATCGCGATATGATTCATGGAGAAAGCGCATGAACCCAACCACGATTTCATTGTTGAAACTGACAGTCAACAACCATCCCGGTGTGCTGGCACATGTTTGCGGCCTGTTCGCACGGCGGGCCTACAATCTCGAGGGGGTGATGGTCAGGCCGATTGTTGGGGGTGCTCCTGATCGCAGTCGCATGTGGTTGCTGGTCAACGAAGAGGATCGACTGCAACAGTTAATCCGCCAGACTGAAAAGCTGATCGATGTTATCAGCGTGGAACAACATGAATTGAAAGGCAGTATTTTTGAGCAAACCGAGGCTTTCTTCGTTTGATATGAGCCTCATAGATCTTCACGTCAGGTATCATCATCAGAATTGGAAAATATCATGTGCGGGGAATGACCTCACTTGAGTTTTAATAGTTACCAGAGAAAAGAAGAGATGAAGGCAGCTTGCGTAATATTCGTGATTGCATCCGTGGTTTACGGCAACGCTATGGCAGCAGATCTGCAACTCATGGGTTCAGTTCAATTCAAAGATCAGCAGGAGGCCGGCTGTGTAAAATCCAGCGAATATAATGGTTGTATAAAAGCCGTGGAAGATTTGAGCGCAATTGGGCGAGTGGGCGAATATCTGGTTGTTGGCGCGGATGAAGGCACAGGGCCGGATGGGGATATCAATATTATTCAGGTCTTATCGCAGCAGGCTGATGATCAGTATGTTGTGACCAACGATATCGTTCTTTTTACCGGCGATAAGGGAAATGGCAAGGAAATGGATATCGAAGGCATCGCAGTTGAGGGAAACTACCTATATGTCATTGGTTCTCATTCGTCTAGAAGAAACACAGTGAAACCCGACAAATCGTATAAAAATAATCGCAAGACCTTTCACAACAAAAGAATTGACGATGAGGTGAATCGTGACTGGTTATACCGGCTTAAGGTGGATGCGCAGATGCAACTCACTGAAAAAAAACGGATTACCCTTAGGAGTATTATTCAGAAGCATAAAGTTCTAAAAACCTTTAGCCAGATTCCGAGTAAGGAAAATGGAATAGATATCGAGGGTATCGCTGTTGTCGATAACTGGATTTATGCTGGATTTCGGGGCCCGGTTTTTCGCGATAACTATGTCCCCGTTTTGAAATTGAAGTTTGATGATCCTGAAAACACAGCCAGTCTGCTATGGGTAAATTTTAGTGGTGGAGGGATTCGTGATATGGCGAAAGTCGACGATGGCTTTTTGATTATTTCCGGTCCCGTCGGAGATGGGCCTGGAACCTACTCGGTGCATCACTGGGATGGTCGCGACATGATTCCGGGGAAAAAACGTGAACAGGCCGAAATCGGCAAGGTAATAAAACTGGGAGAAATCGATCCGCCTGAAGGAGGTAAGGCGGAAGGTATACTGGTTGTCGGTGAAAATGATGGTGGTTCATATGAATTCATGCTTGTTTTCGATGGGGTCAAAAATGGTAGTCCAATGCTGTTTAAATTTTCCAGGGGCGGTAAGGAGTAAGGGGATGGCCCCTTAGTAAAGTGCTGACCTGAGCGTTTTGGTAGAGAAAAGCTCCCAGATCACGTCACCATGTATGGATGTCCATCGATTCGGGGGAGGGGCAGATTGATTCTGGACATTATACCTGTTCGCAAGCCCGGAATTACCGGTACCGGATATGGATCGCAACTGATTCGCTTGCAGAAAAGGTCACTTATAGGCTTAATACGCGAATCTGAAGGCTGAAGTGGTGCCTGCTACGCATGATCAACAAAATACTGGTTGCTACCGATGCATCCGCGGCCTCGAGTCGCGCAGTCAGTTATGCCGCAAAGCTGGCGGTGCTACACGAAGCCGAACTGCTAATTTTGAACGTGATTCGCGATATGCAGCTACCCGAAGAACTCAAACAGGCGCCCGAGTTTGAGGCATTCTACAATGCGCGCGATGACTTGATGCGTCAGGCAGCGGACAAGATTCTAAGCGCGGCAAAGAAAACCGCAAAGAAAGGGGGGGCGAAAAATATTCAGACCGCTATCGGCAGCGGTGATCCAGCCAACAGCGTTGCTGGATTTGGCAGGCGGCGTAACATCGACCTGATTGTGGTCGGTACCCGCGGTCTGAACAAAATCAAAGTGGTTTCGATGGGTAGTGTTTCGCGCAAACTGCTGGATCTCACTGAGATAAATTGCCTCGTCGTGCGCTAGCGCCGCACCGAGCAGCTACTCCTGTCTAAATACAGTTATTCAGGTGCTGGGACGTCCCGCACTCTTGACTTGGTCGGATCGTAAAATGGAAATGGAACCACCTTTGCCGGCAGGCGTTTCTGTTTGCCATCGAGCTTGCCGACTTCGACCTCGGTGCCGAGGTCACTGTGCTCTACCTGGATCCGGCACAGTGCAAAATTCTTGCGCAGAATCGGTGAACGCACCGCGCTGGTTATTACACCCACCTGGTTGCGCCCGATATTGACGCAGTCACCATTGGCGGCGATTTCGTCACCGTTGAGTTCGAGGCCGACTAACACCTGTTGCGGGTTTTGCTGGCGCTTGATCAGGGCTGCTTTACCGATGAAATCGTCTTCCTTGGTTTTCAGCGGCACGGTAAACGGTATTCCGGCTTCGAACGGATCAGTCTGGTCGCTAAATTCATAGCCGGCGAAGATCAGCCCCGCCTCGATACGCAGCATGTCGAGCGCTTCGAGTCCCAATGGCGTCAGATCGAAAGGCTGGCCGGCCTCCCAGATTGCATCCCAGACTGCCGCTGCATCCTTCGGATGACAAAACACTTCATAGCCCAGTTCACCGGTGTAACCCGTGCGTGAAACGATAACCGGGGTACCCATTTCATCACCGATGCGTGCTATCGAAAAGCGGAACCATTCGAGCTCCTCGACGGTGGCCTGGTCAGGGCGCGTCCAGATAATATCTTTCAGTATGTCTCGGCTGTGAGGCCCCTGGACCTGCAGGTTATGCAGTTGGTCAGTGGAGCTGCGTACCCAGACCTCGAGTCCGAGCTTTTGCGCCTGCTCGCGCAACCAGATACCACTCTCATCGTTACCGCCGATCCAGCGGAAGTTGTCCTGGCCGAGGCGGAACACGGTGCCGTCGTCGATCATGCCGCCGTTTTCGTAGCACATCGCGGTATAAACCACCTGGCCAACCGCGAGCCGACGGATATTGCGTGTAACGCAGGTCTGCATCAACAGTTCAGCGTCCGGTCCCAGCACTTCATACTTGCGCAGTGGCGAAAGATCGATCACCACCGCGGCTTCGCGGCAGGCCCAGTACTCGCCGATCGCGCCGTGTTTGGTGTAGCTGTTGGCGAGCCAGTAGCCGGCGTACTCGGTAAAATTGCGGGTGTGCTGTAGTGTTTTGGAGTGAAAACCGGTCTCTTTGGTTAATTGTTTTTCAGCGTCTGTAGTCATTCTGTAGGCCATCGCTTTGGTAAATGTTTGTTTTCCTGAGTAAATGCGCATGTGGATGTCGGTTGGATTCCAGCCGTTAGCCGGGTCGACATCGCAGGGGCAGGCGGACGATACGCATATCATGTCCTTGAGCGCGCGCATCAGTACGTAGTCACCGGGCCGCGACCAGGGCTCGTCGAAATACATCTGGTTGGTATCGTCGAAACTGGTATTGAAGAACAGGTTGATCGCCATCCAGCCGGGGCGCTGCTGGATGCCGAAGGGCGCCAGACCGCGGTTGAAATTTTCTGAACAATTCACGTGCCCGGGATAGCCGAGGTCATCGTAGTACTTGGCGGTACAGGCGGTACCGAAACTGTCGTGACGTCCGCAGGTATCGCGTACCAGCTCTATCATCGGTTCGAAATCCTGGGTATAAAACTTGGCCAGCAGTCCCGGCGCCGGGTAAGAGGCGCCGACCACGTGGCGCGTGCTGGTCGCATCGAGGCAACGCTCCAACCCCTTGTCGAGCGCAGCGGTGTCGAAACACTGGAAGTCCGAGCATTCGCGGCCTTCGACATCGATTAGCTGGATGTATTGTCCGGCTTTGACCTCGTAGACAAACGCGGTGCGCGCCTCGATGCGCTGGTCTTGCAGGGGGTCGGCGAGCGGATCCGGCAGGCACACTATCTGTTCCCCGGCTGCGCGCGGTTGGCGATGCACGAAAACCGTCAGGTCGGTGATGGTATCCTGCTGCTCAACCAGCATCGGCTCTCCGGGAGCGGCGATCACGCAGGTAACATCTTCGGTCGCGGTAAAGCTCACCGAGTCACCGGCGGGTGATTCCTTGCTGAATACCCGGGTGCTGCGTGCGCTATCGAGCGAAATGTTACGAAAGCGCAGGGTGCGCTCGAGCTTGACCGCGCTTGCGTCCTTACCGTCCAGGATGTACTTGAATCCTTCCGCTTCGCCATCCGCGCGCGCGCCGATCATCTGCATATCGCTGCGGCCCTGTGCATCGAAGACCGTGATCTCGCCGATCTGCATGCCTTCTGCGTTGACCAGTTCGATACGGTCGCCGCCGAATAACTCAAGCGCGGTAATCCCGCCCGCCCGCACAACATAACGCTCGGTATCGGGGGGCAGGGTATTCAATCCGGGTTCCAGTACCCGGACCGGAGAGACGAACAAGGGTGCGTTCATAAAATGATTCCTAGTCGGTTTCCAGCAGGTCGTCCTGGACCCCGTATAAATGATCCTTGATCAGATTGACCGCCCGCGTAGTATCGCGCGACGCAATCGCATCATACAGGGCATGATGTTGACTGTTGTAGTAGTCCATACGCTTCGGGGTTAGCAATTTTGACTTCATGCTGCGCCACTGCGAATGTCGGCGAACTTCGCTGATGCGTTCATACAGCCAGTACATCAGTTTATTTTTCGAGCAATGCGCGAGCGCCATATGGAAGGCGGTATCGGCACGGGCAAATTTCTCCGAGTCACCATCGCAGGCTTCGCATTGTCGCAATGCACTGCGCATTTCTTCAAGATCCCGCGAACTCGCGTTGGCGATCGCCAGCCTCACCATTTGTGGTTCGATTGCTATGCGTACTTCGACCATTTCCAGCGGGCTGGTATTACTGGATATTTCCTGCTGGTTGGTTACTTGCCTGTGCGACACGTAGGTGCCGCTACCTATCTGTCGAGTTACCAGGTGCTGTTGTTCGAGGATTTGTAATACCGAGCGGATGGTGCCGCGCGAAACAGCGAATTCCTCTGCCAGGTTGCGTTCTGCGGGCAGCCTTTCTTCATAGGAATAATCGCCTTCCAGGATACGGCGCCGTAATTGGGCTGCGACCTTGCTGGTGGTTACCCCGATACGATTGGGGCCGGACCTGGGAATTGATCCTGACTCTGACTCTGTTGCTACCCGTGCAGTGACATCCGTCGATTTCAAGCTCTCGAACTCCTCTGAGTTTGATACTATTATGGTACTCTAAATTGGTACAATAATGCGACAATAAAGGCCTCGAATCAAGCCTTTTAATCGTCTGGGATGATCCGAAAGAGAATCCTGTCGGTAAAATTGGCATTGAAATAATGCATAGTTATTAATATTGTCAGGCGGCTGTTCGAGATCCAAAGAGCATAAATGATTATACGATAAGTTGTTGAATAGTATGTATTATATATGAATTTAGCTTGATGGGTGTGTATTCCGAAATGGTAATTGCAGTTTGGAATTTATCAAAAAATATACTCTCTGATTCAAATTGGTCCATTTTCCATATTGCTTCCGATTGGAATTGTACAAAAAAAGCTCTTTTAGGTCTTGTTTTGTATGAGCCGATAGGTATACCATTGCTGCCTGTATGGTTTGTCCGGAGAGCACGCCGGGTGGCAAAATGAAAGATTTTCCGGTGAAAAAAAGCATAAAATCCGGCTGATTTTTTACACAGAACCAAAGAGCATAAATAATAAGTCTTTAGCCTCAGGAGGGTGATATGACCGATTTACAAGCACATGTAGAAGCGCCAGGTCGCGCGGATCTGGTGAAGCAGGTCGCTGAAAAAATCAAGGAAACTGGTGTCGATTACATCTATTACCAGTTTGTTTCAGTTACCGGGCGTATCGTCGGTAAGGGTATTCCATCCGCGCACTGGGAGCGCCTCGCGGAAAAAGGATTTCAACTGGTTTATGGTTCAACTGCAAACCTGTTTATCGACCGTCACGGGGACTACATTGGCTATGGCCCGGAAGCTTCGGAACTGGTCGGTATTCCGGATCCGGAAACCTTCTGCCAGCTTCCCTGGGACAAGCGCGTCGGCCGTGTATTCTGCACCTTGTTTCGTAATCGTGAAGAGCGTGAAAACCCGGGTGGTGCACTGACTTCCGACTGTCGCGGTAACCTGCGTCGTATCCACAATGAATTCCAGGACAAGCACGGCCTCGACATGCGTTGCGGCACCGAGCCTGAAATGATGTGGTTGAAGCGCGGCGAAGACGGCAAGATGGCGGGTGGTGTCACCAAGCCTAACTGTTATCACATCGATCAGTTCGAAGAACTGCGCCCGACTTTCATGAAAGTTATCGAATACTCACAGCAAATGGGTCTCGATATTATTCAGGGGGATCATGAAGACGCGCCTGGCCAGCTCGAATTGAACACCCAGTTTGACGACGTGCTGCGTAACGCGGATCGTCTGACCACTTATCGCCAGATATGTGCGCAGGTCGCTCGTGAAGATAATCTCATTGCATGCTTCATGGCGAAGCCATTCATGGGTGTCTCTGCTTCGGGCTGTCACCACAACATGTCGTTGTGGCGTGGTGGTGAAGATGTGGTTAACAAGCTCGGTATGGACTCATTACCAGGTATGGACGGTGCCTTCAGTTATCGCGTCGGTGGTGAAAACACGTTTATGCCCGATCCTTCGATTGACGAACGTGCCCCTGGTCCGATCGGACTGCAGTCCATCGGTGGTGTTATCAAGCATCTGGGCGCTTTGACCTCGATCGGATCTTCCACGGTTAACTCTTACCGCCGCCTCTGGGATACCGGATTCTGGGCGCCGATCTTCGCCGACTGGGGTTACCA
>Ga0209165_10000275_pt1 | contig 19721 bp, 18 predicted proteins | sample tdAd001_FD_187122 | JGI IMG/M metagenome (GOLD analysis project Ga0209165, IMG submission 187122) | Marine sediment microbial communities from the Atlantic coast under amendment with organic carbon and nitrate - tdAd00.1 (SPAdes)... | ecosystem: Environmental > Aquatic > Marine > Coastal >... | reverse complement strand
CAATAGCACCCGGAGAGATAGTAACTATTATAATGCACTGATGGAGTTGCACAAGAAATTTTCAATTCCAATCGCATGTTTTGCCCTCGGGCTTCTGGCGGTTCCGTTAGGCATACAATCCGGGTCTACAAAAAAATCATTCGGCTTGGTGCTGGGTATGATTTTATTTTTGATTTATTACCTGTTGTTAACTGCGGGGTTGGTTCTTGGCGAAACAGGCACCTGCCCTCCGGTCATCGGAATGTGGTTTCCGAATATTGTGATGGGTGCTTTAGGACTGTATCTTCTAATTAAAACAGCCAATGAGCGTCAATTAATGATCGGTCCTATTTCGAATCTGTTAAAAGGGATTACGTCACGCTTGGCCAGACGAGGAGGGAGTTAGTCCAAATTTCTAACTTGTTAATATTATGTCCTTAATTAAAAAATATCTGACCAAGGAGATTTTTAAATACTTTGGTGTTGTTTTATTAACGGTGGTCGGAATATATTTGGCGGTCGATTTTTTTCAAAGGATAGATAATTTTTTAGAAGCAGATCTTCCATTTTTAAAAATTATAAGCTTTTATCAGCTTAAAGTACCGATGATAATTGTCCAAATAACGCCGGTTGGTATTCTTCTGGCAGTTAGTATTGTTTTTGCTCTGATGAACAAGAACAATGAGATCATTGCTTTAAAAAGCAGCGGCGTAAGTATCACCTACCTTTTAGGGCCGGTTGCATTGATAGGATTATTATTAAGTATTATCATTTTTTTATTATCGGAGTTGATTGTTCCGATCACCATAAGCAAGGCCAACAGGATTTGGAATGCGGAGGTTAAGAAAAAATCTGCCGTTATATCTAAGGGGAAGCATATATGGATCAAGGGTGACCGTGTGATATGCCATATTACATATTATAATCCTGCAAACAATACTATTTTAGGGGTCGCCCTTAATTATTTTGATGATGATTTCAGGTTAACCCGGCGGATTGATGCTAAAAAGGGTGTCTTTAAAAAAGGAGAATGGATTTTCTATGAAATTATGGATCAAAAGCTTGATAAAGAAAGTAACCATTACCGGGTTACATTTCTTGAAGAGCGGGAGGAGCCGTTCCATTTTTTGCCCGAGGATATAAAGAGACTGGTCAAGAAGTCAGAGGAAATGGGTTTTCTGGAGCTGTTTGCATATATTAAAAATATTGAAAACGAAGGGTACGATGCTTCTGTCTATAAAGTAGATCTGTATGCCAAGCTGGCATTTCCTTTTGTCAGTTTTATCATGTGTCTGGTGGGGGCTGGCATTTCGAGTAGGAGTAAGCTAAAGGAAAGTCTTTCCGTTAGTATATCCTACGGTATTTGTATGGCATTTTTTTATTGGATATTCTACAGTTTTTGCCTATCACTTGGATATGGAGAAATGCTTCCTCCTTTCATGGCTGCTTGGGCTGCAAACGTTGTTTTTTTCTGTTTGGGCATACTTGTTTTTTTGTATTGATGAATAGAGTAAAAAAGAATTATCCAGGGACAACCAATAAACATATAAATGTGGAATCATAAGAGTTTTCACAAAGCATAAGCGAACATGTTAGAAACTTTAAAACTCTCCAGTTTGCCCGAAAACCATTGTGGAATTCTAAGGCATTCATCCAACACAAGACCTGTCATCTGGGTAGTAGAGGAAAACGGCGTAAGGGTCATCGTAAAAGATTTCAGCAACAGTAAGTTTCTTTACCGAAACATAATCGGCCGATTCCTCATATGGCGTGAAAGCAAGACTTATAAAAAGCTGCAGGGTCTTATAGGTGTTCCGACCTGTTATGGTGTTATTGATGGGCTCGCTCTGGCACTTGAAGAGATACCAAGCCAACCTTTGAAAAAGCATAATAAGAATATAAAGCTACCAGAAACTTTTTTTGATGATCTAAAAAACATAGTTGACAGTTTTCACAGAAGGGGCCTTGCGCACTGTGATTTAAAAAATGGAGCCAATGTCTTGGTGGGACATGACTACCGACCTTACATCGTGGACTGGAGCGCTTCCATATCCGAAAAGGAATTCAGATTTTTTCCGCTGAATCGCATCTATCTGAGATTTGTTCTGGATGATTACTTTGCAATTATCAAATTGAAAATGCGCTATGTGCCTGGAACTTTGACCCTGGAAGAAAAAAGACAGTATGCGCAACTGAGCCATATGGAAAGAGGTGTCAGGGGTATCAGAGATAGACTGCGCAAAATCTTTAAGAAAATTGTGTGAGAATTGGCTTTCTAACCCCATCGCCCCTGATAAATTCTATTGATTAGACCGCCGGATCAAGTGGTTATGTTTTGATTTCGTTCCCATTATCTTTAAGGGAGGTAAAATGGTCAATAATGTACTGGACCGGATCCATGAGATTTTCAACAGCAAAAGACTCAGATATGTTTTATTAAAATTACGGTACCCGATTTTTTTGATTGCCATAGTAATTTTAATTCTGAACATAAAGCCTGCTTGGTTTGCGGTTGGATGTATAGTGGCTCTCTTCGGTGAATTGATTCAACTTTGGTGCTTCGCTTCTTTGGATAAAAATAGAATGCTTGCTGTTAAAGGACCTTATATGTTGATGAGAAATCCGATGTACATCGGCCGCTTCTTTTTGTTGCTGGGTGTTTTGCTCCTTGCGGGCAATGGTTGGATAATCTTTATGTTTATCGTGGTTTATTATTTTTATACGGTCAATCGTGTGAAACGAGAAGAAGCTAGGTTACAGCCATTGTTTGGAGATTCATATAGAAAATATTGCCAAAAGGTAAACCGATTTATTCCATCCCTTAAAAGCGTTAATTGGGGATCATTATGCTTTTTCAGATGGAACCTTCTTTTGAAAAACAACGGGCACTGGAATTTTATAGCCATGCTCGTTTGTTTCTTTATATTTTATTTTTTTACCTTTATCTATTCTACATCTTAAGATCCTAACCCGGACAAGTCGGAATCAAAGATTAAATTATCTTTAGCACTAACCTTTGTGTAGTAAGAGATAAGATACTGGGTGCTATATAAAATAAGGATCATTCCCTTTTTAAAGATCCAGTATCTAGCAACCAGCATACAGCATCAGATCCACCAAGGCTTCACAAGGCGTCATAATATATTTTACCACAAAATGTAAAAAATCCACAATTAATGTACTAAACAGCCTATGCCAACCGGGATAGAGACAAAATCATGGCAACTCCAGGAAATGTTAAGAGAAAAATCCAAGCGATCATGACTGGCAAAAGGGAAAGCGGATCCTTATTCCTTAAACCTTTTCTTTTTGCAATATCAATTGGTTACGGTGGAATAGTTAGGTTGAGGGAAACTTTATACAAAAAAGATCTTTTGCAGTCAAAAAGACTGCCTTACCCGGTTATTTCCATTGGTAACCTTACGGTTGGCGGGTCAGGGAAAACACCTATGACGATTTATGTAGCGGAGCTAATTAAGCATCTCGGGTATGGCGTTGCAATTATCAGCAGGGGATATAAAGGTGAAGCAGAGAAGATTGGTGGCGTAGTATGTGACGGGCATATAATTTGTATGGGGCCTGATAAAGCAGGCGATGAGCCATTTATGGTAGCTAAGAGACTAAAAACTGTTCCTGTTATTGTGGGTCAAAACCGTTTTAAGGCCTGTATATTGGCGATAAAGGAATTTAAACCGGATGTTTTACTGCTTGATGATGCATTTCAACATTTAAAGCTCCATCGAGATTTGGACCTGGTACTTTTAGACAGTAAAGAGCCGTTGGGCAATACTTATCTTTTTCCCAGGGGCACCCTAAGAGAAACCGCTTCTGCTTTGTCGCGGGGAGACGCTGTGATTTTAACCCGATCGGATGTCGGAAAGCCGGTGTCTTTGGACCAAATAAAAAAACATTTTCCGAGAAAGCCGATTTTTCATTCATCTCATACCCCATATATTTATAAAATTGTTAAAGGAAACAGTTCGCAATCGCGAGATAGGCTAACTATTTCATCCAAGTACGTTTTTGATATCTTTAAAAATAAGAGGGTCTTTGCTTTTTCCGGGATAGCAAACAATGATGACTTTCGCCGAACAATTGAGAGTTTCAAATGTAAATTAGAAAATTTTTCAGGATTTCCGGATCATCACAAATATTCGGATAAAGAACTTGATGAAATTTTGAAATCAGCAACGGATCTATCGGTTGAATTTATTTTTACCACAGAAAAAGATTATGTCCGGATTGCTCATAAAATAAAATGGCCCATGGACCTGGTTATCATCGGGATAGAGATTTCCTTTGGAATAAACGATATTGCTTTTAAATCCTTCATTAAAAGCCGACTCCAGGGACTTATAACAGGATAGAAATTTAGAGACGTTTAGGCACCAATTGCCCCAAGTGCTAAAGAAAGTTTTTCCTGAACCGATTCAACGCTTATAAGCCGCATACATAACCTGTCCAGGTCAGGGCATTTCTTTTTATAACAGGAAACACAGCTTACCCCGGATTGAACAACAAGGTGTTCACATTTATAGGGTGATGCCCGTCTCGGAGATGTTGGACCGAAAAGTGTCACATAGGGAGTTCCCACAGCTGCTGCCAGATGACCCGGCCCCGAGTCCGGTCCCACACCGGCCGCAGCTGCCTTAAGCACGGCCACAAGATCAAGAATCGACGTTTTTCCTACAAGATTAATTAATTCATGTGAACCAAGTTTTTGACACAGTTTTTTTGCAGATGATACTTGTGAAAGATCACCAAGCAGCACAACCCGCCATTTCATTGAAGAAAGAATATTTTTTGCCAGTCGATAATATCTTTCAAAAAACCAGTCTTTGGATTCCCAGGATGATCCCATTACCACTGCGATAAAGGGTTTACTTATTTTAGCTACAATATCCGGCAGATTAGATTTTTCATCAAGGCATGAAAAACCGAAGTCCAGGGAAGCCGGCTCAGATAATCCCAGGTATTCTGTAAATTTAAGATAATGATGCAATTTGGGCAGATCAAGCTCATCGCTGGAATAGGGGATATGTTCATTATTAAAGATCCAGTTAAATTCCCCTGAATTATGTCGGTTAAAACCGATTCGTCTTTTCGCTCCGGAAAGAAACGAGAAAAAGCCGCTCTTTAAGTGACGCTGGAGATCGAGTGTGATGTCGAAGTGTTCACGGGATAAGTTTTTATAAAGATCCAGGATCCCTAAAATATTCCTGGGTCTGTTAAAAACGATCATTTTGTCAATCCGGGGGTGTAAACGGACTACTTCTGAGCAAATTGGCTCTACGAGCCACGTTACTCTGCTTTCCGGCAGATTGTTTTTAATATGTGACACCAGACACAGACCCCGCGCTACATCTCCTATAGACCCAGTCAGAATGATGAGGATCGAAGGTGATGAAGGTAATATTTTAGAGGTGGCTGTATCCATAACTAAACTTTTAGAGACCTTTGCAAAACGTCTTCTTTTGCCTCCGCCAAAGAACTCTGGCGGATCAGGCTCAAATTTTAATCCTCAAAATACTTAATGTATTCCTGCCTGCCCCGTAGGTCCGGCAGATCGTACTGGGGTGGTTAATCCGCCAAATTTCGGGTGGCGGATCGCCTTTCTTGACCTTGAACAACATTGAACTTTTTGCAAAGGTCTCGATTAAATTCTAACCCTATGAACAATGATCGGATCATTAACCCCCTTAACGGTTACTGAAGGCAGGGCTTCCACTTCTATTGTATTGGAAAGCTTCTGGAAAGTTTTGTCGCTGATAAGAATCTCACCTCCCTTTGCCAGGCCTTGCAACCGTGCGGAAATATTTACCGGCATCCCAATGGAAGTAAACTCCTTTATTCTCAATGAACCCAAAATGCCGGAAAAAACCTTGCCCGTTGATATACCTATTCCGATTTTCAGCCTTAACCCATTCTTTTTATAAAGTTTATTGTCGATCTCTTTTGCTCTTTTCTGCATTTTAATGGCTGTCTTTACAGCTCTGATCGCATTATCATCGCATTCGACAGGCGAACCGAAAACCACCATAATGCTGTCACCTATATGCTTGTCCACGGTGCCGTTATACTCGTATGCGATTTCACCCAGAGGAGTAAAATAATGGTTGTTCAAAAAAGCCGCGATCTTTTCGGGCGAAACCATCTGGGACATCCGCGTGAAATCGCGAATATCGGAAAAAAGGATCGAGGCTTCATGGAATGTTGGTTCCAGGGCTCCCGGTGATTTCTCAATTTTTTCGTAAACCTGTTCGGACACAAACTGCTTCAGTCGTTTTCGAACGGAGATTGAGTGAATCTTGGCTCTTAGTTCTATATTGTCAAACGGCTTGGTCAGGAAACCGTCAATCCCTTGGTTGGTGGCCTGGATGGCTGCTTCCATGGTGGCGTACCCAGTAAGGATGATACGAGTTATTTCGGGATTAATAGACTCGATGACACCAAGCGTTTCAAGACCGTCCAATCCCGGCATCTTATAATCTGAAATTACTGTTGCAATATCGGGAATATTGTCTTTGACGAACGATATGCCTGCTTCACCGTTTTCGGCGGTATAGGTTTTATATGGCTCGCGTTTCAGAGCACGAATCACTGAACGACGGATGCCTTCTTCATCATCGATAAAAAGTAGTTTGTTCATGAGGAGATCTCCTGGGTTGACTTTTTACGAGACCGTCAATATTGATTTTTAAATATCTATGTCAATTTTCGTGCCAAATCCTGATCTGCTTTCAACCTATTTGTATAATAAGGGCTATTTTCAGCATTAGATGGTTTAAAATCCTTATTTTAGAGGCACTTAATACCGAGATGATTTTTTTCTTTTAATAATTTTTTTTAAAGAATTGAATCTGAAGGAAAGATACTGGGAAGCAAGATGCACAGAAAAATGTGCATGGATGACCTGTTTTCTGTGCATCTTGAAATGAAATTTAGCTATAAATAAGCACCCTAACATAGGCTGCCTGGGAAAAATCCTAGTTTTCGTTCGAGCACTAGTTAGGGCAATTCAACAGCATATATTTCAAGCTGTGGTATATTTTTGATCAAGGCCTGTTTTTTAAGAAATTTTGCAAAGCGCTGATAGCGTGCGCGATCAAGTGCACCCGGGCGAAGCGCAAAGCGGGGAAGCGTATCCCTCCATGCGAGTCGGTTCAATTTATTATCCAGATCCTTTCGTCCACGAACAAATAACTCCCAGCTCTCTTCGGGATGATTTACCAGAAACTGAACTCCGGCTTCCAGTGCATCTGCGAACTTTCTTAACTTTGGTTCTTTAACATAATCGCGATTAGTAACAAGTATCAGCTCATCATAGGGGGGAATGCCATGTTCTTCGACAAAAAAGGCCCTGCCCGGATGTCCGTTAATATCCATCTGATTAAGTTCAAAATTGCGATAGGCACCGATTACCGCATCTATTTTTCCAGACAAGAGTGATGGAGACAATGAGAAATTGACATTCACAAGTTTAATATTACCCAGAGACAGGCCATAACGCTCAAGCATGGTCTTTAGAAGAACGGTCTCAAATCCACCAATTGAATAACCGACTGTTTTGCCTTTTAGATCAGCAATGCTCTTAATATCGCTGTCTGCCAGAACCACAAGCGTATTCAAGGGAGTTGCCACAAGGGTCGCGAAACGGACCAGCGGCAATCCCTGATCCACATGAAGATGATGCTGCGGCTGATAGGAAACGGCGATGTCTGCCTTTTTGGCTGCAGCCAATTTGGGCGGATCATTCGGGTTGGATGGAACTTGGAATTCGACATCCAGCCCTCGTTCTTTAAAAAATCCTTTTTCAAGGGCAACATAGAGGGGTCCGTGATCCGGATTGACAAACCAGTCAAGCAAAACGGTAACCTTTTCTGAAGCAATCACCGCGTGAGAACTCCAGCCAAATATGGTAGTCCCCATGAAAAACAATGCAAGAAAAATTCGTTTCATAATTTAGATTCCCCCTCTTATTTTTTTATTTTTGCGTAAATCGTTCAGCCACAAAGACACGAAGACACAAAGATTATAATAAAATTCTTTTCGATAAAGGTTTAAAATTCATTTCTCTCCTTCGTGCCTTTGGGCCTTAGTGGCTAAACCGTTATCCTTTTGCCAGTAAACGATTTTGATCATAGCCCTGTCCATTAAAAAATAGAGCGTTAGGGCAACGATAGCAAGTACAGCCAGCGCCGCAAACATAATATCGATTTGCATACGGGCATTGGCGTGAAGCATATAGAACCCAAGACCTTTGCTGGAACCAACCCACTCACCAACAATAGCACCGATAGGAGCCACGGCGGTCGCTACGCGCAAGCCAGAAGCAAATGCCGGAAGCGCCGCAGGCATCCTGATATGTCTAATGACCGCAAGCGGCTTTGCGTTCATGACCTGGGCAAGTTCAAGCCACTCGGGTTCAGTACTGCGCAAGCCATCATAAAACGCCGCAGTGACCGGAAAGAAAATGATCAGAACAGCCATTGCGATCTTGGAGCCTATGCCGTAGCCAAGCCAGAGCACAAGCAGAGGGGCAAGGGCAAATACAGGGATAGCCTGGCTAATGACAAGCACGGGCAAGAGCCAGCGCTTTAAAGATAGGGAAGCAATCATGGAAAGAGCGCTTGATGCACCCAATAGGGTTCCGAGCAGCAAACCGGCAATAATTTCGAAAAGTGTTGTAATTGCATGATCAAATAAAGACCCCGAATGGGTCAAAGCTGCTTCGGCAACACTTAAAGGACCGGGTAGAATATAGGGGGGTACGCCGGTCAGAAGGACAATCGCCTGCCATATCAGAACCAACCCTACTGAAATGGATATAAGGCGAACAAGGTTCATGTTTTGCCCCCTCCCTCTATCCCGAATTCCTCATGAGAAGTTCGGGATAGACGATCGATCAATTCTGCCTGCAAAGAAACAATTGCAGGATCACCGGGCTTGCGTGGAGGCAAGCCGGGTGGAATCAGGACGCTGCCCAGCTGTGCGGGCCTGCCGGTCATAACATATATCCTGTGTCCCAGACGCAAGGCCTCGAGTGGATCATGGGTGACCATCAACACGGTTGCTCCTTTAACCATGCCTGAAGCAAGATCCTGAAGTTTGAGTCTCGTCAATGCATCGAGTGCTGAAAACGGCTCATCCATTAGGATTACAGGGCGCCCTTCCATAAGAGTGCGCAACAGTGCTACACGCTGACGCATGCCACCGGAAAGTTCAGACGGAAGTGAACTTACATAGGCTCCCAAACCGGCATCTTCGAGCAATGAAATTGCTCTTTGGCGCTTTTCGGCAGATATTTCACCCCGCAAACGTGCACCTAAACAAACATTGTCAAGAACCGTCAGCCATGGCAACAGCAAATCTTTTTGAGCCATCCATGCAATAAGCCGATTATTGACGTTATCATCGCTAAAGCGAATTTCACCGGAGAGATCTTCACGAAGGGTTCCGGAAATCAACCTGAGCAATGTAGATTTTCCACAACCGCTGGGTCCTATAAGGCAGGTCCATTGACCGCCTTTCACAGTAAAGTTTAGGGAGCGAAAGATCTCTTCACCGGGGTATGTAAAAGATACTTTCTCCAGAAAAATATCCGGAGGAGATGGGCGTTTCGCAGGGCCGGTATTGGTTTTGATGTTGTTATTCATATTTAAAGTGGTCCCAGCCTGAAGGCGTAAAGGATCTGATCTGACCGTTCGAAAGAATCAGTTCCATCTTCCCTGAATCGGTTATTTTGCCAATCTGATAAAGCGGGTTCCTGAACCCATTCAGGTAATTAGCCGCAATATGATCCGCTTTGTCCGGTGATATAGTGCACAACAAGGTATAATCTTCACCACCGGCAAGAGCATATTCAACAGGATCAAAATCAAACCTGGCACAAAACTTTATTAGATTATTGGAGACGGGTATTTTTGCAGAATACAGACGTATGCCGACGTTGCTCTCCTCGGCGATATGCCCGATATCGGAACTGAGGCCGTCGCTAACATCAATGACTGCATGAACGCCGTCTTGAAGCGCAAGAAATCGACCTTCCCGAAGATACGGTTTTGGTATGACATGGGCATTAAGCAGTGCCTTCAATTCGTTGGAATCCGCTTTGATATCATTTATTATCAGGTACAATCCGGCCCTACTGTCTCCTAAATAACCGGTGGTACAAATTATATCGCCATGCTGTGCAGTATTGCGGTACAATATTTCTTTTTCAAATGCATATCCGACGACCGAGACATTTATGATTAAATCAGCTTTTGAACGGGTCGTGTCACCGCCAAGAAGATTAACATCAAATTCAGCGGCCAGTGTTTTAATTCCATTATACAGATCTTCTAGATATTCTATGGGACAGTTTTCAGGAACAGCAATACTGATGAATGCTTCACGAGCAATTCCACCCATTGCGGCAATATCGCTCAGGTTGATGGATAGCGCTTTATAGCCCAAGTCAAATCCTGAAGTTGCATCTCTCAGAAAATGGATCCGCTCAACAAGCAAATCCGTCGTCAAAAGAATTGCTTGGCCGGGCGCCGGAATAAAGGCAGCGGCATCATCGCCGATTGCTTTAATAACGTCTTTAGGACGAATTAAACAACCCCGGCTGATTCTTTTGATAAAACCGAATTCACCGATATCTCTTAAATTCACTGTAATAGCCTTGCCTGTTCGATGATTTTTTTTAATTCTCTGGCAGCTTTTTCAGGATCGTCCGCTGCAACAATCGCCGACACAACCGCAACGCCGTCAGCACCGTTATTAATAACTTCTCCGGCATTTTCTCTGTTCAGGCCGCTGATGCCAACAAGGGGGATCTTTACCGATCTTCGTATTTCGCGCAGTCCTTCCAGTCCGAAAGGGGAAGCTGTATCGGTTTTTGTAGAAGTTGCGTAAATCGGGCCAACGCCAATATAATCCGCTCCATCTTTTTCCGCCTGAACGGCGTTCTTGAGAGATTCAGCGGAAATTCCGATGATCATTGAATCTTTTAAAATGGCTTTTGCCATTTCTATTGGCATATCGCTTTGACCCAGGTGTACGCCGTCTGCATTTACAGCCAGTGCAATATCGACTCTGTCGTTGATGATGAGAGGAACATTATGTCTTTTTAAATGATCCTTAATGAATAATGCCTGAGTGATGAATTCTCGTGTAGAACAGGTTTTTTCCCTTAATTGAACGCAGGTTACACCTCCTCGAAGTGCAGCTTCAACGATCTGCTGCGTTGTTCTCCCTCGTGATAATCCACGATCCGTAACAAGGCATAAAGAGTAGTCAATATTTTCGGGCTTCATTGCAGTTTAACTTTCCTGGATCTTACAACCGCCTTTTAGTTGTTCCGGGCCAATTGAATAAAGGGCATTGACCATTTCTATCATGAAACTCCCCGGTTCCAATGCTTTTTCACCGGCAACTTCTCCGGCCAGCCCAAAAAATGCAAGCGCCGTTGCAGTCGCACTTACCGGATTTTCATCGACTGCCAGAAATGCACCGATGGTCACTGTGGCCGTGCATCCTGTCCCGGTTACGTAGCCCATTAAGGGATGACCATTTGAAACACGCAGAACGCTGTCACCATTTGTGACTAAATCAACCGGACCTGTAATGGCAAGGATGGTTTTTAACTCTCCGGCAAGAATTTTTGCCGTCTCAACCGCATCTTCAACAGAGTGGATAGAATCGACACCTTTTGTCTTTGAATCTTTATGCCGAAGTGATAGTATTTCAGATGCGTTTCCTCTGATAACGTCGATGTTGGTTTGCTCGATAATTTTCTTTGCGGAATCCGTCCTTAGAGATGTGGCCCCAGATCCTACAGGATCAAGTACGATTGGTGTTTTTTGTTCTGACGCTTTTCTGCCGGCTTTTATCATTGATTTAATCCAGTCGTCGGTTAATGTCCCGATATTAAGAACTAGCGCATCAGCATAAGAAACCATTTCTTCTACTTCATTGTGTGCGTGGGCCATGACCGGTGATGCCCCCATTGCCAGAAGTGCGTTTGCAGTATAATTCATTACAACATAATTTGTAATGTTGTGAATGAGCGGTTTTTTTTCTCTTACTGCTGCCAGATTTATGGCAGCCTTTTTCGATAAGCTCTCCATATTAACACTCCTTTCCAAAAAAAAAGCCGTTTCCATTGGGAAACGGCTTTGATATTGAACTATAAACAATATGCTGCAATTTCCCTACGCTGGAATTACCCAGATCAGGTTCAAAGGGTGTTATCTCAGGCTGACAAAGCCACCCCTAACAAATGTACAATTCATGAAAATAATAGTGTATCGGCACATGTGTGTCAAGCACAAAACAATTGTACTTTTTCATGGGATAGCAAAAAAAGTGGTTGAAAAGGGGGGACACCTGGGAGAAGACCGCGCCACAAACGTCCTCTATGATGGAAAGGAAGGGTTCAATTTAAGGAATGAGACCGAACTTTGCCTTTAATTTCTCGTTGACAATAGGCGGCACCATGCCTTTTATATCGCCGCCAAATCGTGCTGCTTCTTTTATTATTGACGAGCTTGTAAAGATCCATCGCAAGCCGGTCATAAGAAAAACGGTCTGAACTTTTTTGTTTAACTTTCGGTTCATCAGCGCAAGCTGAAATTCATATTCAAAATCAGATACAGCGCGCATTCCTCGCAGTATGGCAATAGATTTTTTCCTGGCTGCATAATTGACAAGGAGCCCGTCAAAAGATTCCACTTCAATATTTGGATATTCTTTAAAGCTCGACTCCAGCATTTCTATCCGTTCTTCAACTGTAAAAAGAAAATCTTTTACCGGGTTATTCAATATGGCTACAATAATTTTGTCAAAAAGTCTAAGTCCTCTTTGCGCAATATCAATGTGACCGTTTGTGATAGGATCAAAGGAACCCGGATATATGGCAATTTTTTCCATCAATTATTAATCCTTTTTAGCAGAGACGCTTACATGTCTTTTGGATGAGCCTTATTTAAGAGGAAGTTTCTATACCACATAATTTAAGAATGAAACAAGTGTTTTCCCGTACTTTCTCTGGTCTGTAATTGTAAACATCAAAAGATCGTTTGGGATCGATTCTAAAGGAGAGTGCTCAACAACAATACAGGCTCCTTTTTCAAGAGATCTTGTATGCTCAAGATTGAACAATGCAGATTTTACCATATTCTGGTTGTAGGGAGGATCAAGAAAAACAAGATTAAAGGCCCTTCTTATAGATGTTAAACAATTTAAATTTTTTTTAATATCCCATTTAATGATATTAGCCTTTTTATCAAAAGCACACGATTTGATGTTGCGCTTTATGACAGATAATGCTCCCGGGTTATTATCTACAAATACCGCCGATTCAGCTCCCCGGCTCAACGCCTCGATCCCCAGAGCTCCGGTTCCTGCAAATAGATCCAGCACCACCGTTTCAATAACAAGGAAGGAAAGGATGTTAAAGATCGATTCGCGCAATTGATCAGCGGTCGGTCTTGTTGTCGAACCACGAACCGAATACAGTTTTTTGCCTTTCAATTTGCCGCTGATTATCCTCAACCCCGCACCTTTTCAAGAACAATTTATTCGGATTTTTTCCTTAATTATAAAATTTGTGCTTTTTATGTCAAAACTTTTTACGAAGCCGTCAAGACATGAAGAAAGAATAATACATATATCTTTTGTGTCTTTGTGCCTTTTGTGGCAAATATTTTTTGCTTCTAGCTTGGCCAGGTTAGGTTGTATCAATTTAGCCTGAAGTTAAATGCGCCACTGAAATGTTCAGGTTTTTGAGCTTTTTATGAAGATAACTCCGTTCAACCCCGATTTCTTTAGCAGTGTTGGTGATATTTTCTTTATTTTGCAAAAGTTTTCTTTTGATAAATGCTCTTTCAAAAGCCTTTTTGGCGTCCTTTAAGGAGTGGCTTAAAAAAAGCTGTGCTTCGATCGACGCCATCCCTTCAGCAGCATCTGGATTATAAGGTGCGGGTATATCGAATTCATCAATAACCTCCCTTTCCACCATAATAGCAAGCCGTTCAATCAGATTCTTCAGCTCTCTGACATTGCCCGGCCATGAATAATTACATAACATATTAAGTGCTTGCTGGGTTATTTCCTTCTTTTTACTTCGATTCTGCTTCTCGCATTCAACAAAAAATGTTTCAACTAAAAAGGGAATATCTTCAAAGCGAGCCCTTAAAGGCGGGACCTCTATGGGTATCACATTCAGTCTGTAGTAAATATCTTCTCTGAAATTTCCCTTTTCAATCTCTTTTTCGAGGTCTTTATTACTGGCTGCGATGACTCTGACATTTACACTCAATGTTCTGTTTCCGCCAACCCGCTGGAATTGCTGTTCCTGCAATACTCGAAGAATCTTTGACTGAGTCTTTAAGCTCATGTCACCGATTTCATCCAGGAAAATGGTCCCATTGTTTGCCATTTCAAATTCCCCTATCTTTTTTGTTGTTTGGCCGGGAAAGGCCCCCTTTTCATGGCCAAACAGCTCGCTTTCGATAAGTTCTTCCGGAATCGCAGCACAATGGACATTAACAAGCGGATAATCTGCACGGGAGCTCAGCTGGTGTATGGTGCGAGCAACCAGCTCCTTTCCGGTCCCGTTTTCTCCTGTAATAAGTATCCATGCATCTGTCGGTGCTGCAACAGCGATCTGTTTTTTCAGTGCTGCAATGGGAGGACTGCTCCCGGTTATCGAGTGTTTTTCTAAAGTCTTTTTGCGCAGATATCTGTTTTCTTCTTCAAGCCTCCTGAAATTTAAAGCATTATTAATCGCCACAATTACCTTATCAATTGAAAGCGGTTTTTCGATTAAGTCGAATGCTCCAAGTTTTGTGGCTTTAACAGCAGTTTCTATTGTTCCATGACCTGATATGATTATGACCTGAATAAAAGGGTTGTCCTTCTTTATTTCCTTTAATGTTTCAATACCGTCAATGCCCGGCATCCAAATATCAAGCAAAACAAGATCTGGATATTCAGTATCTACGATTTTCAATGCTTCATATCCATTGGCAGCGGTCAAAACTTCAAAGCCTTCATCCGAAAGGAGGCCGCTTAAGGATTGGCGTATGGAAGGTTCATCATCAACAATCAAAATAGAAGGAAACATATGCCTTAACTCCTTAAACTGAATTTAGATTCGCTTGGCTCCCATCCCTTAAGAGTTCGGGAGAATGTTGGAATAAACGTTTAATTAAGCTGGGAGTTCTATAATAAATTTAGCACCCCGTGGATGGTTGTCCTGCACACGTATCATGCCGTTATGATCAGCAACAATCGTGCTGACAATCGTAAGTCCTAAACCCATGCCGGCCTTTTTTGTTGAAAAATAAGGTTCAAAAAGGCGGGTCTTGTCTTCATCGGAAATGCCCGCTCCATCGTCTGCAACTTCTAATCGTACGATTTTTAAAATTGGATCATGGATTAATGTAATAAAAATACCGCCATCATTCTTTATCGATGCAATGGCATTTTCGATAAGATTGATCATCGCCCGCTTGATCTGCTGACGATCAAGGTTAAGCCGCGGAATACTTTCTGTAATGTTGAATTCAAAATCAATATTCTGATGCCCTTCTTTGTAAAGTGCCAGGGTCTCTTCAATTATTGGTGGCAAATCACAAGGCTTTGGATTTGCTGTGGGGAATCTTGCAAAAGATGAAAATTCGTCCACAAGACCTCTAATCAGTTCCACATGGTCGGTGATGGTCTTTGTACATTCATCAAAAACAGGCTGGTTAAGCTGCTCGGAATACTTCCGCTTAAGACGCTGGGCAGAAAGCGCTATCGGGGTCAATGGATTTTTTACTTCATGGGCAATTCTTCGTGCGACTTCGCGCCATGCAACCATGCGCTGGGCCTTTTCGAGTTCCGTCAGATCATCAAATACCATTACGATTCCCATGTGCTTCCCGGCATCGTCATTAAGAGCATTTACATGCATCATAAAACTCAACGGGCGACCATCTATGGTCAGTTTTAACGGCAGTTCCACGGCATGGCTTCGTGATCTTTTAAGATTCTCCATAATTTCTTCGGCAAGCTTTAAATGCTGTCCATTTAAAAGTTTTTTATAACTTTTATTGATGATCTCTTCCGACTTGAGATTCAGCATCTTTTCAGCCGACTTATTGATCGTAGCAATGAATCCGCCGGCGTCAAGAGTAATAACACCCGCAGAAACATTTTTCAGGACGATTTCCATATACTGTCGTCTTTTCTCAATCTCAACATTCTGATCACGAAGCAGGCGAGCAGAATGTTCCAGTTGATCCCTGCTGATCCGTAGATCTTTGGTCATCGTGTTAAATGAATCAACGAGGCTCCCAATTTCATCATCAGCCACCCGACCGATGCTGAAGCTCAAATCTCCTTCCGCAACCCTGCGTGTCCCTTCAGCGAGATCCTTGATCGGTATGGTGATTGTTTTAGCCAGGTAAAAGCCAAACCATACCGCACAAAAGACAACCAAAAGTGCCACGATTGAAAGGGTTATATAGTATGTAACCTGAATCGGTTTTTTAAGAAGTTTTATCTGCTGGTATTCTTCAAAACCTCTTGCTATGGATACCATGTTTTCGGAAAGATCCGGAGGCATCAGGTTGGTTAACACAATAAACGCCTCGGCACCAGTGTGTTTTAATCCAAAGGGGATTGTTCCGATAGTTCTGATTAGTTCCCCTGCAGGTATGCTTTCGGAAATTGTCCTGACACCTTTCGGCTGCATATCTTTTTGAAGAGTATCGGCAGAAATTACTCCAAAAGGCTTATCTTCTAATTCAGAGGAAAGCGCAAAAGTAATGCGACTTGCATTGGCGGCATAAATTTCAACGGCGTGAAGATTAAACTCACGCTGGACAACCTGAATGTAGTGGGAAAGGGCCTTTTTCTTTGTGGGATCTAAAAATTTCTTTGTTTTTATCTGATAGGATATTCTCTCCATAAAAAATTGACTGCTCTCTTCAGCCTGCCAATATAAACTTCGACCCACGAGCAGCGAATTTTCAAGAGCCTGTTCTACAGGGGCGTTGAACCAGAATTCTATGCTGCTTGTAATAAAGTTGATGGAAAAGAAAAAAAGTACGATGGTCGGCAAAAGTGAAAGAGCTATGAAAGCTACAACAAGTCTCGTTCGAAGCTTAGCTCCCATTACTTTGCGTTTTCTATCATAAAGCAACTTCACCAAATTTCTGAAGACAAGAAATATCAACAGGATAAGCAACAGCAAATTGATGTTGATCAATATAAACATCAGGATTGTATTTGAAATTGGGATGCCGGCTCCAAAATGCATTATCCTGCTCTCGGCAAAAGTCAGTAAAGCAACTACGCTAATGATGACAACAATAAGTATGATTTCGCGTTTTCGCCTTTTACGATCTTCTTCGGAAATATAAGATGTCGGCTTTTTGTATCTGTTATTTCTCATGATAACTGGTCGATTTAGTAGATGAAATCTATGGTATATAAATCGGTTTCAAAATCCCATAGAGAAATAAAAAATAAGACATAATGCAGATAATAAGGAAGTGTTATTTTATTAAGTTCGGCTTTAGCTATTATTTGATAATGTCTACCTTTTTCAAGCATGCTAAGAGGGATAACTTTTAAGCTGTCTATTTCAGCCATCAATTTCTGAGCCTCTTTGAAAGATTGTGTAACATGAAGTCCGCCACTATCCCACGATCGCTTTACAACAAATTCCTCTTTCAGGTTGTTGTACTTGATAGTATTTGTAGTTTTTATATCAGCTACCTTTTTGTCGAACCATAGATTACGTGCTCTGTAAACAGTAACAAAAAACGAAAAGGTTGTGGGAACACCGCTTAAGATAGCCTTTTTCATTTTTTCTCTAAAGGCGCCTTCAACATTCAGATAAACAAGAAGATCGTCCCGTGTATTTGTAACAATTATGTTTGTCAACTTAGCATCCTGTGCAAAAACTGGATTATGTACAAAAAAGAGTATGCCAAGAAGCAATATACATATTTTACGATTCCTTAATAAGGTCATATAAAAATAATTCTCGGGATTTTAAAGTTCGATGAAAATTTGTGCGCGAATCAAGTTAAATAGGACGCAGATTTTCACAGATCATAATATTATTTCTTAATTTAAGAATCTTGACAATCTGTGTTCACCTGCCTGCTCGTGCCTCACAGTGTCAGGCGGGTCTGTGTCCAAAAAAGGAAATTCCTATACTATTTAATTAGTTGTTTGTGTCCATTTAGCCTGTTGAAAAAAGAGCCTAACAAAAACATGCAATGATATTTTCAAACGGCTAGAATGTTACAAATTAATTAATAGCGGATACATTCTTAAATGGCAAGCGATTTTGATTGATAGGAGGGCAACTCATTTATATTATTGATTGTACGGGTTTCCCATGACTCCTTCTGAGTAAAGAACTCCTTAAGAAAGGCATGGTTGAATGCGTGGCCGGATTTGTTAGCCACCACATGGCCTAAAATAGGCATGCCAAGAAGTGAAAAATCTCCAATGCAGTCGAGAATTTTATGTCTCACAAACTCGTCTTTATAGCGCAAGCCATCTTCGTTAACGACATTATGATTATCAATTACAACTACATTCTCCAGGGAGGCTCCACTGGCCAGACCGTAACGTTTCATATATTCATATTCATGCAGAAAACCAAAAGTTCTGGCCCTGCATATTTCATGCTCAAAAACCCGGTCCGATAAATCCACGGAATATGACTGCCTGTTGATCAGGGAATGATCATATTCAATAGTACAGGTTATTTTGTAAGTCGAACATGGATATACGCCAACCATTTTGTCATCTTTTTTTAACTCAATAGGCTTTTTGACTACAAAAAAATATCGTGGAGCGGCCTGATCCTTGATCCCTGCAGATTTTATCATGGAAGCAAAGGGGCCGGCACTGCCGTCCATTATCGGCATCTCGTAGGTGTCGAGCTCAACAAGGGCATTGTCGATTGAAAGGCCGGCAAAACTGGCCATAAGGTGTTCTATGGTTGAAACAATGAAGCCGTCGTACCCTATAACAGTCGCCAGGCTTGTATCTACAACCATATTAAAATGAGCAGATATGCACGGACAGTCCAGAAGGTCTGTCCTTATGAACTTGATACCATGATTGCTTGGAGCAGGCTTAATAGTCAGATTGACCTTTTGCCCCGAATGAACACCTACTCCCGAGCAATTGATCGGCCGTGCAACGGTTCTTTGTTTAAAATGCATGTAAATTATAAGTCTTATGCCGAGAAATTTCTAAAATATCGATTGAATAAATAAATACGCAACATGAAAAATCAAGCTGAATCTTTCTCATGAATCCATAATATATTATATTGCTTATGTTTTACAACTATTTTTTATAATTTTGTAATAGTTTAATTTTTTGAAACGATTCAATTTCAAACGAGCTTCAAGTATGATTCAATTTTATGCTGGAAACTGTTTGACCCACCTGCCACGTAAGGCACGAGCGGGCAGGGTGGATAACGGCTCGTAATGAAAGAACCATAAGCGATTTGATTTAAAGATGAATCATCCTCGTAAAACAAAAACCTTTATTAATAGCCCGGGCGGATTCTTTCATTACGAGCCGTTATCCACGAGTTTTTTCAGGAAAAATTTCATTATACCTGAAGAGGTAATATTTTCAAAAAACTAAAGCGCTACAGAATTTTTAGTTTCATGGTTTCCTAAAAAGCCAAAAAAATTGGCTTGCTACAAACTGATGAAAAATGT
>Ga0209165_10000273_pt1 | contig 19774 bp, 19 predicted proteins | sample tdAd001_FD_187122 | JGI IMG/M metagenome (GOLD analysis project Ga0209165, IMG submission 187122) | Marine sediment microbial communities from the Atlantic coast under amendment with organic carbon and nitrate - tdAd00.1 (SPAdes)... | ecosystem: Environmental > Aquatic > Marine > Coastal >... | reverse complement strand
CGGCCCTTGCCCCCGACCCACTTCACAAAGGGGGCTGCCTCCCGTGGCTGTTGCTCGATCCTCGCCGCGACCGCTGCAGATGTCGTCATATGTAGTATGGTCACCTACACACGCGAGAAAACGGAAGAAAACGGCGCGCTGGCGGCGAATTCCGATCTGGTTTCGGCTACTTGAGGCCGCGCCTACTTGGCGTCCGCCACCATGGCGTGGAGCCGATCCATGGCCTCTTCGAGGACAGGCATGGGTGGCCCAAAAGAGAACCGCATGTGCTCGACGAACCGGGAGGGCCGTCCGGTTCGGCGCTTGCCTGGGTTCACGTCGAAGAAGTGACCCGGCACGCAGATCACCTGCCGATCGAGAGCGGCACGGAAGAAGTCGTCGCTGCTGCGAAGTGAAGGAGGCAGTCCGCTCAGATCTCCCCAGGCGTAGAAGGTGCCCTGGGGCTCGAGGTCGAACCGCACGCCGATGTCTTTCAGACTCTCCACGAGAAAGTCCCGCTTCTTCTTGAACTCGATATGGACGGACTTTGCCTCTGCGAGTGTCGGCTCTTCCTGCACGAGTCCGATCGCGGCACGCTGCATCGGTGCGACTCCGCCGCCATCGAGAAACGAGCCCGCACTCGCGGCCGACTCGATGACCCGCTTCGGGCCGACAATCCAGCTCACGCGGAAGCCGGGGTACCGCCAGTTCTTCGTGAGCCCGTCAAACACGACGATGGGATCGGTGTCGACGTCCTCGACGTATCGCGCCGCGCTGACGATCGATGGCTCTTTCGTCCACACGTAGTGTGAATAGAACTCATCGAGCAGAAGGGCGCAGTTCAAATCACGCGCAGTCTCGACCCAACTCGCAAGTGTGTCTCCCTGGACGACTTTCCCCGTGGGGTTGCACGGGTTGCTGGCCAAGATCGCGCTCAAGCCCCGGCCGAGGATTTCGTCCTCGAGCTCTTGGCGGGTGAACTCGTACGCGTGCTTCGGGTCGAGCAGGATCGGAATCGGCAAGAACCGCCGGAACACGTCGAGGAGCTCTTCATAAGCGGTGTAGTCCGGTAGAAAGTGCCCGAGGTGGATGGGCGCGATCGCCGCGCACGCGCGCATGACCGCGACGCGCCCGCCCCCTGCGATGCAGACGTTTTCGGCCGAGTACTGCGACTTCATCCCACGTCGGAACAGCTTGTTGTAGAGCCCAGCCACTGCTTCGCGGAGCTCCCACACGCCGGCTACTGGGGCGTAGTCGAGGTCGCTCGACTGGACTTCGATGCGGGTCACCCGCTCTGGTGCGCCTGGAAGACTCCCAGTGTCTGGCTGGCCCTGTCCGAGATTGCACCAGCCTGGCGCGTCGAGGCTGAAACCGCGCTTCTGGGCCTCGACCGTGACGTAAATGACGCCGGTACGCGGAACGGGCCGAAAGGCAGCGATCTCCGCGATGTCGTTCATGGGATTGGAATCGGGCGCGCTCATGAGCAGCGCGACTCTAGCAGAAGTCTCGAAATGGGATAGCCTTGGGCGCATGGATGTGTTGCGCATCGAGGAGCTGATGGTCGACTGCGTCGTCGGGGTATACCCGCATGAGCGCAACGCCTCGCAGCCACTCCGCGTCGACGTCGAGATGCGCCTCCAAACCGAAACGTCCGCTGTCAAAGAGAGTCTGCGGTCCACGATCGACTACGCCGCCACGGCGTCGCAACTGGTGTTCCTCTTGCGTAGTTGTCGCTTCCGTCTCCTCGAAACCGCCGGGCACGTAGTGGCGCGGTACATTCTGGCCCCTCCCGCGCCCGATGAACGCCGCGCCCAGGTGGACTCGGTCGTCGTCCGTCTCACCAAGCCGGGTGCGCTTCGGGGGTTCGCGGTTCCTTCGCTCGAGATCGAGCGCGCGGCCTCGTGGTGCGATTTCGAGGTCGAGAGCAAGCCCTTCGGTACGGTCGACGTGATCTACGAGACCAAGGGTGCCGGCATCTATCGCCTGAACGTTGCACCGGGCAAGAGCATTCCGCTTCACGTGCATGAGCAGATGCGGGAGTCCGAGATGGTTTTGGGCGACGGGTTGGTCTGTCAGGGGCAGCCCTGCGCGCCCGGGACGGTGCACCGCTGGCCGAGGGGCGCCGCACACACGTACATGAACCCAACCGACCGGCACCAAACGATCCTCTGCGTCGACTTGCCGCGTTTCATCCCCGAGGACGAAATCGAGGTCGCCGGAGAGCCGGCCGACGTTCCCGCCGAGCCACCATGGGGCCCCATCGCGGGCTTGGGTTGAGATGCCGGTTTCACGAGGCACGGTGATCATCACGGGCGCGACCCGCGGCATCGGACGTGCCACCGTCGACGCGATCCTCGGATGCGGGGGGAAGGTCGTCGCGATCGCGCGCAGCGAGGAAGGCTTGAGTGCGCTCGAAGCGTCTGCGCCGGATCGCATTCGAACCGTGGCCGTGGACCTCGAGGACGTGGCCAGCGTCCCCGACGCCGCGCAGCGCGCCATCGATGCGTTTGGATCAGTCGACGGCTTGGTGAACTGCGCTGGGATCGCCCGTTACGAGCCCGTCGGCACCATCGACCTCCAATCGATCGAGGCACAACTTCGCGTGAACTTCATTGCGCCGCTCCTGTTGTCGCAGGCGGTTGCCGAGCATCTTCGCGGCCGGGGTGGGGCCATCGTCAATGTGTCGAGCACGCTGTCCGAGCACGTGGCGCAGAACACCGCGGTCTACGCAGCCACCAAGGCTGCTCTCAATACCCTCACCAAGGGCCTCGCCCTCGAGCTCGCGCCGGCCGGCGTGCGGGTGAACGCCGTGCTGCCGGGCGGAGTGGACACCGACATGCTGCGCATCCCGCGATTACGTCCAGGCGAGTCGCTCAGCACCGCAGAGATCGAGCAGCGCGTGGAATCTCAGCTCGAGTCGCTGGCAGCCTTGCACCCGCTTGGACGGCTCGGAAAACCCGAAGAAGTCGCTGCTGTCATCATCAGCCTGCTCGATCAGACTTGGCAGACGGGTAGCCTGGTCACCATCGATGGAGGCCTCTCGGTCGCCTAGCCTTGAAGGGCCGGGTGTTTTCACACACACTCCGCCGAACGTGGCTCGAACCCAGAAGGTCGTACTCGATGCGGACGCCATCCAACGGAGCGTTCGACGCATTGCGGTCGCGATTCTGGAGGCGACCTCGGGCATCGAAGACCTGACCCTCGTCGGCATTCGCCGCGGCGGCGTCGCGCTATCGAAGCGCATCGCAGACGAGATTGCGAAGGTCGAGGGCAGGCCTCCTCCGGTAGGGACGGTCGACATCTCGCTCTACCGCGACGACGCTGCCACCGCGCTGCCCAATCCCAAGATCGGGCCGAGTGACATCCCGTTCGACGTGCGTGGCCGGCACGTCGTGCTCGTCGATGATGTCCTTCATACGGGGCGCACGGTGCGTGCCGCCATCGAGTGTCTCCAAGATCACGGACGCCCTGCACGGATTTGGTTTGCGGCGCTTTGCGACCGCGGTGGCCGCGAGCTTCCCATCGCGCCGGATTTCATCGGCCGCACCATCGAAATGGAACCGGGCGCGCGCCTCGACGTGTGGATCGACGCGGCCGGACCCGATCGCGCCGTCATCACCGGGGACGAGTGATGGAGGCGTTTGCTCACCGGAGCCTTCTGGACATCGAAGGGCTCACTCGCGCCGACGTCGAACGCATTCTCGATACGTCTGAGGTGTTTCTTCAAGTGTCCCGCCGCCCAGTGCGCAAAGTGCCGACGCTTCGCGGTAAGACCGTCATCAACCTGTTCTACGAGGCATCGACACGGACCCGAACGTCCTTTGAGCTCGCGGCCAAGCGCTTGAGCGCCGATGTCATCAACATGAGCGTGTCCGCCTCGAGCGTGAAGAAGGGCGAAACCCTTCAGGATACTTGCCGAACGCTCGAGGCCATGCACCCCGATGTGATCGTCATTCGACACAACGCGTCCGGTGCGGCGGGCTACGTCGCCTCCAAAATCGACTGCAGCGTCATCAATGCGGGCGATGGCATGCACGCACATCCGACACAGGCGCTGCTCGACGCGTTCACCATCCGGCGTGAGAAGGGAACGCTCGAGAACCTAGTCATCACCATCGTCGGCGACATCGCACACTCACGTGTCGCTCGATCCAACGCGCATCTGTTGAATTTGTTTGGATGCGAGGTCAGGGTGGTCGGCCCACGAACCTTGCTACCGCCTGCTGTCGATTCGCTCGGCGTGCGAGTGTTCGATCGGCTCGAAGAAGGGCTCGAAGGCGCCGACGTGGTGATGGTGCTCCGCATCCAGCAAGAGCGCCTCGCGGGTGCGCTCTTGCCGAGCCTGCGCGAGTACGCGCGTACGTTTGGGATCGGACCGGCGACCATTCAGTACGCCAAACCGGATGCCATCGTCATGCATCCCGGGCCAATGAACCGCGGCATCGAGATCGAAAACGTCATTGCCGACGGCGAACGGAGCGTCGTTCTCGAGCAGGTCGAAGCCGGCGTCGCCGTGCGAATGGCGCTCCTCTATCTCCTCGCAGGCGAGACGACCGAGGCGCCCGCCGTAGGCGAGGCCGATTGACCGGCGTTCGCACCGGTCTCGACCGTATCGCCGAGGGTGATTCGGAAGCGGTTCGCCTGGTCGCGGGACGAAACGTAGGTTTGCTGGCGCACGCGGCCAGCGTCGATCGGTCGCTCCGCTCGGCCGCTTCGGTCCTCCACCAGGCAGGGGCTCGCGTTTCGGCGCTTTTCGGCCCCGAGCATGGGTTCGCGGGCGCCGCGCAAGACATGGTCGGCGTCGGGACGCACGACGCGGCCGAGGTTCCGGTCTACTCGCTCTATGGGGACGATGCGGAAGACTTGAGCCCGAAGCCGGAATGGCTGCGGGGCTTGGATGCGGTCGTCATCGATCTGCAGGACGTGGGGTCCCGCTACTACACGTATGTGTGGACCGCCGCGCTTACGATGAAAGCCGCTGCAGCCGTTGGGACTGACGTGGTGATCCTCGATCGCCCCAATCCTTTGGGTGGCGCGCGCGTCGAGGGCGCGCCACAGCGACAAGGTTATCTCTCGTTCGTGGGGCTGTATCCGGTCGCCGTTCGGCACGGGTTGACGATCGCGGAGCTCATGTGTTGGGTCTGCGATAGCGAGCGCATCGACCGCGACGTTTTGCAGCTCGTCTCCATGGATGGCTGGGCTCGTTCGATGGAATGGAAGGACACCGGTCTTCCCTGGGTGATGCCGTCGCCCAACATGCCGACGCCAGACACCGCGCTGGTGTATCCGGGTGGATGCCTGGTGGAAGGCACCAAGCTCTCCGAAGGGCGAGGAACGACTCGTCCGTTCGAGCTCTGGGGCGCGCCCGGGCTCGACATCGGCCCCCTGTTGGAGCTCGACCTTCATGGAGTCACGCTGCGGCCCGTCGAGCTCACACCCACATTTCACAAGCATGCAGGCCGAGGCTGCTCCGGCGTGCAAGTGCACGTCACCGACGCTTGGGTGTTTCGGCCCTACGAGACCTATCTTCGGATGCTCGCTGCCGTGCTGCCATCGATTCCTGCCGACGAGCGTTGGCGGACAGAGGCCTACGAGTTCGTGTCCGATCGTCCTGCGATCGACCTTCTCACCGGCGGTCCAGAGTTTCGAACTGCGGTTGATGAGGGCGCGCCGCTCGACGACCTGCTTGCAGAGGAAGCGCGCGGAGCGGCCAAGTTCGACGATGCGCGCCGCGCAGCATGGCTTTACGAGAAGTGACGGAACCCGGTTTGGTCGAGTGCGATCGCTTCACCGGCCTGGTCGACGACCCGAACGAGGGAGCCTTCGGTGACCACTCCGATCTTCGTGCCTAAGGCAGCGGCTTCGGGGGATTCCGGTGCGGTGAAAATCAGCTCGTAGTCTTCGCCGCCGGTTAGGGCGAGCGCGACCGGGTCGATGTCGAGCACTTTGCATGCCGTCTCGTAGCCGGGTGCCGTCGGGATTGCGCCGGCGTGCAGCGTCGCGCCCACGCCTGAGGCGGCGCATACGTGCGTGAGGTCTTGCAGGCAGCCATCCGAGACATCGACCGCGGCGGTCGCGAGGGCGGCCATTGCCTTTGCAACGTGCCCGTGCGTGGGCGGCCGTCTCCAACGCTCGACGAAGCTCGCCGCGTCGGCGAGATCGGCTTCGCTGGTTTGAAGGAACGCGAGGCCGAGCGCTGCTGAGCCTAGCGTTCCCGTCACATAAACGGAATCCCCAGGCCTCGCGCCGCTTCGGGTGACCGACTTGGCGATAGGCAAACCAAACACAGTTGTCGTCACCGACAAGGATGGGCCCTGGCTCAGGTTGCCACCGACGACCTGGGCTCCCGTCTTTCGGGCGGCTTCGGCGAGGCCTTCGATCAGCTCGCGAAACTGTTCGTCCGGGAAGTCCGAGTCGAGCGTGAGGGCGACCACGGAGGCGCTCGGCATCGCGGCCATCGCCCAAATGTCGCTCACGGCCGCGACCATCGCCCGGTATCCGAGGTCGCGGCAGGAGATCAGGTCACGCCGGAAATGGATGCGTTCCACTTGGGTGTCGACCGTGATGATGGTTGGCCGGTTGCCAAAGTCGATCACCGCAGCGTCGTCTCCGATGCCGACGACTACTTTCTTCGAGTCGCCGTCGAGCTCGAAGCGGGCTTTCAGCCACTCGATCTTGGCGAACTCGTCATGCATGGGCGTCTGCGGCGGGAAGCGTCACGGTGAAGATTGTGCCCTCGCCAGGCGTGCTGGTCACCTCGATCGTTCCGTCATGGCCGTCGACGAGCTGTTTGACGATCGACAGTCCGAGGCCGGCTCCCCCATGGGCCCGCGTGGTCCCCGCATCGATTTGGTAGAACGCATCGAAAATCCTCGAGAGGTTATCTTCAGGGATGCCCATGCCGGTGTCGCGGACGGTCAGAACTACGGCAGGCCGGCTTGCCGTGAACAACGCGGCCCCAAGGCCGGCTGGGCCTGCCGCGTCGATTTCGCCCGGCTCCGCACGGAGGACGACATCGCCGCCTTCGCGGGTGAACTTCAATGCATTGTCAGCGAGGTTGAGCACGATTTGTTGGAGCCGAACCGGGTCTCCCCAGATCTTCGCGGTGCCGTCGGCGACCTGAATGTCGAGCGCGACATTGCGACGGTTGGCATTGGGAACGATCGTCGATCCCACGTCGGAGAGCAGTGCACGCGGGTCGACCGCTTCGTAGTGGAGATCGAGGCTCTTGGCTTCGAGGCGGCCGAGGTCGAGTAGGCTGCTGATCAAGCCAAGCAATTGGTCCGCCTTGCTGCGAATCGTTTTCAGGAATTCCGCCTGGCCATCGCTGAGCGCGCCTGCGGCGCCGCTTTCGAGCATCTCGGTGTAGCCGATGATCGACGTGAGCGGAGTTCGGAGCTCGTGGCTCACTGTGGCCAGAAACGTGGACTTGAGTTGGTCGAGTTGTTTCAGCTCGTCGTACGAGCTCTTCAGCGCTTCGTTCTTCTCGGCGAGCTCTCGGTAGTTTTCGCGCACGCTTGCGACCTGCATCGTCGAGGCGAGTTGAGCGCGATGACCCGAGAATACGAGTAGCTCGACGACCCCCCTGAGGTGTGCGCAAAGCTCTTCGGCGATGTCTTCGCGCACTCGCGGCATTTGGTCGAAGTGAGCAAGGAGAGTGGGGAGATCGGCTGCCTCGTCAATGGACGTGAGCGAAGAAGGTGCTCCCTGGGTCTCGGCGGGTATGTAGGGACCCACGATGAGGCGGCCGATAGGACGGCCCTGGTACGCGAGGGGCACTATTCGATAGACGGCGCCCGTGAAGCAAGGGTGGACGATGGTCTCCCCGGTCGGCTCCAAGTCCCGAACGAGGCCAACGGTGTTCGCGCACTCGCGTTCGCCGATGCTCAGCGTGTTGACGTAGTTGCAGAGCGGTCGCTCGCGATGCACGTCTGCGAGAAGGTCGCCTTCATGGGAAATCACGCGAACGGGTAGCCCAAACAACGCGTAGAACGATTTGGCCACCGACGTCACCGAGTCGCGGCTCAGCACGTCTTCCAGGCGAACGACGTCGCCCATCATGATGTCCGCAGCGCGTGTGTCGTCCTGCATCATCGCTCCCGTCGCCCCGGATTCTGTCTCAGCTTCAATTCAATCTCGTTCATGAACCGGACCGGGCTGATTCCGAATTTATTCTCGAGTTGGTGTTCCTCCTCGAGCTTGTCCCAGGTTTCGCGAATCAATCCGTGGAGCGTCTGCATGACGCCGTAGCCTCGCGTCGCAACGGCCTTGTAAATCGTCTCTCGACTTTGCTTCGTGAGCGCGTCGAGCTCCTCGTCCGTTCGGACGTCCTCCATGTCGCGTTTGTTGAACTGAATGATGATCGGGATGCGCCCCGGGTCGATCCCGGTCTCCTCGAGATTCTGCTTGAGGTTCAGAAACGATTCGCGATTGGCCTCCGCCTCGCTTCGCTGCGAATCCGCGATGAACGCGACACCGTCAGTTGCTTGGAGCACCAGTCGCCGCGTCGCATTGTGCATCACCTGCCCCGGCACCGTGAAGAGCTTCAATCGAATCTTGAGCCCGCTCTGCGAGCTCACGGTGATCGGAAGCATGTCGAAGAACAGCGTCCGATCGTTTTGCGTCTCGAGCGTCATGAGCTCACCACACGCGTTCGACGTGCCAAGCCAATGAATCGCTCGCAGGTTGGTCGTCTTCCCGCTCAGCGCCGGTCCGTAGTAGACCAGCTTGAGCGTCAATTCTTTAGCGGCGAAATCTACTTGCATTCCAAGCCGCGGAGCCGCTCACGACCGGGGCTAGCCCCGCATCAAGAGCAAGATCCCCGCCCCCATCAACACCAACATGATAAAGAACGCGGCCCATGTCAGCGTCCTTTTGTGCTGGGTGGTGACGGGCCCAACCCGGGTATCTTGGAGTTGCTGGGTTGCTAGCGAGATCAGGGTGTCGATTCGCTTGATGGCATCTTCACGGCGGGAAGGGTCTGTTTCGCGGACCTCGCGGTAGCGTTTGCCCGCATCAGGGAGCCGATCGAGCGCAACGCACAGACCCACGAAACGGCGGTGGGCCTCCTCGCACTCCCAATCGGCCTCGACCTGCGCCCATGCTTCCTCGATCGGATCCACCGGGCACGAGAGTAGCATGGCCCCTAGGTGACGATACTGGCGTTATTTATGCCTCGAAGCGCCAATATCGCTCTCAAGGCGGGGCGCAGGAAGGGAGAACCAGGGCGCGTGCGTTCTTGGGGATAGGCTGTGGACTTCCCACCTCCGATCCGCGGTCCGATACGCACCTACATCACCCTAAAAAACCTTTTGAATTCTATCACTTGGCTTGCAGAAAGAAGTTGACACAGGTGGAGCTCGGGCCTTAGTTTCCAGCCTTGGTGGGAACTTGTGGGATCAAGTGCCAACCGGCTGCCAACTAGCACGAGAGGGTTAGGTTGTTCCGAGGACGCTACGAGCACAGCATCGATGCCAAGGGCCGCACCTCCGTTCCCTCCCGTTTCCGCGAGGTGATGGCGGGCCAGGGCGACTCGAAGCTCGTGCTCACGACCGGGTTGGACACCTGTCTCGTCGCCTACCCGATGGCGGAATGGCTCACGTTCGAGAAGCGCCTTTCCGAGCTTCCACAGTTCGATGCGAACGTGGTCACCCTCAAGCGAATTTACGTCTCCGGCGCGGTCGAATGCGAGGTCGACAAGGTTGGCAGGCTTCTGATCCCTGCGTCTCTTCGCAAGCACGCCGGCCTCAAGCGAGACGCGCTCTGGGCGGGAATGGGGAGCTACATCGAGCTCTGGGCAAAGCAAAGTTTCGAGGATCTGCGAAGGGACGTTCTCAGCGACGAGGATCGCCGCTTGGGGATCGCCAAACGGTTGGCGGAGCTCGGCCTGTGAGCACGTTCGAGCACACCTCGGTCTTGCTGGAGGAGGTTCTCGAACAGCTCGCGCCTGTGTCGGGCGGCGTCTACGCAGATGTGACGCTCGGTGGAGGAGGGCACGCACGAGCGATCTTGGAACGCAGCGCTCCGGATGGCCGTTTGGTCGGAACCGATCGAGACCCGAGCGCCCTCGAAGCTGCAGGGGTGGTGCTTGCCGAGTTCGCTGACCGCGTGACGTTACGCAAGGCGCGCATCAGTGAGCTTCGGGAGGTGCTGACCTCGCTCGACATCCAGCACGTCGACGGCATCATCGCTGATCTCGGAGTCAGCTCCGCCCAGCTCGATCAAGTAGAGCGCGGTTTTTCATTGGCCAAAGAGGGGCCGATCGACATGCGCATGGACCCGACCGAGGGCGAGAGCGCGCTGGATTTGATCGGCCGCTGCGACGCTGAAGAGCTGGCGAATGTGATCTACCGATACGGCGAGGAACACCGCTCGCGGAAAATCGCACGCTCGCTACGGCGGGCGTACGAGGAGGGGGAGCTCGAAACCACCGCCGACCTACGGCGGGCAGTGCATCGAGCAACCGGAGCTCGTCGCGGGCGCATCGACCCCGCGACCAAGACCTTTCAAGGGCTTCGCATCGCGGTGAATGAGGAGCTCGCCGAGCTCGAAGCGTTGCTGGAACAGCTGCCAAGCGTGCTGCGAGTTGGAGGCGTCGTTGCCGTGATCAGTTTTCACTCACTCGAGGACCGAATCGTGAAGCACACGTTCCGCGACAGTGAGCATCTTTTGCCGTTGACGAAGCGACCGATCATCGCTTCCGATGAAGAGCGCGAGAACAACCGGAGGTCACGGAGCGCCAAGCTCCGGGCTGCTCGCCGTGTAGAGGCGGCTGCATGAAGGGCCGCTTTCTACCCTTGTGGTGTGTCGCGGTGTTCGCAACGGCTGCGGCTTTCGTGGTTCACCTCTCGATCCGATTCGAGACTGTCCGTCTCGGGTATGAGGTGAGCGAGGAGCGCGGACGGCAACACGAGCTTCTTCAAGATCGCCGCTTGCTGTCCATCGAGGCGGCGACGCTGCGGCAGAGCGGTCGCGTCGAAACGATTGCGCGTGGAACTCTCGGCATGGAGATGCCGAAGCCGACCCGCATCGTGACGATGAAGGAGAAGCAGAGTCGCGCGGCCGCAGGGAGGGTGCGGTGAAAAACCGGCGGCAGCGATGGTTTCGGGCTCGGATCGCGCTGCTCGGCGCGTGCGTGATGTGCGTGGCGCTGCTCGTCATCGTTCGGGCGTTTCACGTTCAGATCGCGACCGGCGATCGCCTGCGGGAAATGGCCGAGGATCAGCACCTCCGCCACCTTCGGGTTTCTCCGCGACGGGGTGCGATCTACGACCGGCACGGGGCGGAGCTCGCCGTGAGCGCGGACGTCGACAGCGTCTACGCCAATCCCCGCCGCCTCAAGGCAATGGAGCAAGACCCGCAAATCGTTGCGAGGCGGATTGCGAAGGTCCTCGACGTCGATTACGAGCGGCTCGCGAAGCGCCTCGCCGCGGACCGCTACTTCGTCTGGATCGAACGCCAGGTGACGCCCAACGAAGCCACGCGCATTCGAGAGCTCGACATCCCGGGCATCGAGCTGATGACCGAGGCTCGCCGCTACTACCCGAACCGTCATCTCGCCGCTCATCTGCTCGGGTTCGCCGACATCGACGGGAGAGGCATCGAGGGCATCGAGCTCGCCTACGAGGACCGACTTCGGGGCTCGGATCGACGGGTCGAGGCGATTCGCGATCGGCGCGGTCACGTCGTCTTTGCGGACGACATGGAAGATGATCGCACGATCCAAGGGCAGAGCGTGGTGCTGACCATCGACAAGGCGATTCAGCACATCGCGGAACGCGAGCTCGCGTTGGGTGTGCGTACGTTCGAGGCTCGCGGCGGAAGCGTCGTGGTCATGGATCCTTCGAGCGGCGAGATCTTGGCTCTGGCGAACTACCCGCCGTTCAACCCGAACGAGCCGTCCAAGCATCCCATCGCGCACCGTCGTAACCGAGCGGTGGTCGACCGTTTCGAGCCGGGTTCGACCGTCAAACCCTTCACCATGGCGGCAGCCTTGGCGTCCGGAGCTGTCAAACCCAATCAGTCGATCAACTGCGAGAATGGTGTGACGCGATTGGGGGGGCGCCTCCTTCACGACGCACACCCCTACGAGTGGCTGACTCCCACACAGATCCTCGCCTATTCCAGCAACATCGGCATTGCGAAAATTGCACTGGACCTTGGCAAGAAGGATCTCTATCGGGGGTTTCGCCGCTTCGGGTTTGGCGAGCCGACCGGCCTCGGTGTGCCTGGTGAGACGGCGGGCATCCTCCGTCACTATAGGCGCTGGTACGAGATCGACACGGCGGCCGTCTCCTTCGGACAGGGCATGAGCGTGACCAACGTCCAGCTTGCGACGGCGATGAGCGCCATCGCCAATGGGGGCCGGTTGATGCAACCGATGCTGGTGCGCCGCATGTCCGACGGGCACGGCGCGATTATCGAGGAGAACAAGCCGCGGGTTCGGCGGCAGGTGGTTCCGCGACGCGTTGCCAAGCTCGTGGGACAGATGCTCACCGCGGTGACCGAGCCCGGCGGGACGGCGATGGAAGCGGCGGTCGATGGCTATCTCGTCGCAGGCAAGACCGGCACGGCCCAAAAAGCCGACTACGTTCATGGTGGCTACGCCAAGGACAAGTGGCTGGCGTCTTTCATTGGCTTTGCACCTGCGGACCGGCCCTCCGTGGTGATTTCAGTCGTGATCGACGAGCCAGTGATTGCCCACTACGGCGGGACCGTGGCCGGACCTGTGTTCCGCCGCATCGCCGAGGTCACGCTCCGGCACATGGGGATCACACCGGAAGGTCGCCAAGCGGTTCTCGCCAAGAAGAAAGAACAGCAGATCGCCGTGGTCGAGACGGAGACCGCTCCCGAAGAGGAGCCCGTCGAAAAGGGCGAGAGCGCGGTGCCGGATGTGCGCTCGCTCCCGTTGCGGCAGGCCGTCATTGCCCTGCACGCGGAGTCGTTGGTCGCGCAAGTTCAAGGCTCGGGCCTCGTGGTCTCGCAAGAACCCGCCCCGGGCAAGGCGGTTTCGCACGGCTCGGTGGTTCGACTCCAGCTCGAGCGTCGGGGTTTCGATGCCGATTCAGCGGCTACACAGACACGTTCCAAGACGCTCGCAGCGGCGGTGCTCCGGGGGCCGCATGTCCCCTAAACAGAGCCAGAACATGACACTCGAGCAACTACAGAGCGGCGGTGTCGGGGGCCGGATCACAGGTTTGGCGACACAGGCAGTGAGCGGTGTGCAGCACGACTCTCGTCAAGTGCTGGGCGGAGATCTGTTCGTTGCGGTGCCGGGTGAGACCCACGACGGCGTCAGCTTCGTCCACGATGCACTGGCGCGCGGCGCCGTTGCCGTGATGGCCGAGCAACCTCTGGCTCATGACGTTCCGCAGATTACCGTACCGGACGCGCGCGTGGCTCTTGGGCGCGCCGCCGAGCTCGTGTACGGCGAGCCTACCAGCGCCCTGCACACCGTTGGGATTACGGGTACCAACGGCAAGACGACGACAGCGTATCTCTTGAAGGAGGCGATCGAAGGCGCATCGGGCAAGCCCGCACTGGTAGGAACGACAGGGCTCGTGGGCGCGGGTGGCGAGCGCCCATCGCTTCACACCACCCCGGAAGGTGACGACATCTCGCGCTTCGCCCGGCAAGCGCTCGACGGTGGGGCGACGCACCTGGTGCTCGAGGTGTCCAGTCATGGCCTCTCGATGCATCGGACCGATGCACTCGACTTTGAGGTGGCCGCGTTCACGAACCTCTCGCGCGATCACCTGGACTACCACGAGACCATGGAGCGCTACGCCGAAGCCAAGGCGCGCCTCTTCACCGAGCTCCGGCCCAGGCACGCCGTCATTCACGTCGATGACCGGTTTGGAGCCGAGCTCGCGACGCGCGTTTCGGTCCCAGTCCTCCGCTGTTCCCGCCGTCCGGGAAGCGAAGCCGAGATCTTGGCAACCGAGTACTCGGTAACGCGCGACGGGATCCGCGCCGAGGTCCAGACACCGGCGGGGGCGGTCGAGCTCAGCAGCCCCATGCTCGGCGAGCACAACCTCGAGAACATACTCGTCGCGCTCGGTTGCGCGCACGCGCTCGGCTTAGATCTAAACGCCGTTGCGAAGGCTTGGGCGTCGGCGGAAGGAAGTCCCGGTCGGCTCGAGCGCGTCGCACACCCCGACGATGTCGCTGTGCTCGTCGACTACGCCCACACACCCGACGCGCTGCGACGGGTCCTAGAAACGATGCGCGCGGTGACACCGAACCGGCTCATCGTGGTGGTTGGCGCAGGCGGTGACCGCGACCGGGGGAAACGCCCAGAGATGGGTCGCGTGGCCGTGGAAGGCGCCGACCTCTGCGTGCTGACGAGTGACAATCCAAGAAGCGAAGACCCCCAGAGCATCCTCGACGAAGTGGAAGCTGGCGCCAAGCAAGCAGGTGGCACGCGCATCGCGCCCGGGGATCTGCCCAACGCGAGCCGAGGGTACTGCACGCTGGTCGATCGTAAGGCGGCGATCGCAACTGCCATCCGCGGGGCTAGTGCCGGGGACACGGTCCTACTGGCGGGCAAGGGGCACGAAACCCATCAGATCATCGGGACGGAGCGCATGCACTTCGACGACCGCGACGAAGCCCGCGCGGCAATCGCTGGCGTGAAAGAAGGGGCATGATGGCGACGCCGATCCCCGTCAACCAAGCGAAGTTCCGCCGGGATACGGTTGTCTCCGCGACGCGCGGCACGAGTGGAGGTCCTCCTTGGGAAGATGCGTGCGGCGTCGTGACGGATTCGCGCGCGATCCAGCCTGGCAATCTCTTCGTAGCGCTACGCGGCGAGCGATTCGACGCACACGAGTTCGCGGCGCAGGCGGTGGATGCGGGCGCGACGGCGGTGGTCGTGGAACGCGGCACTCGGCTTCCGGATCACGTGAGCGCCGTGGAGGTCGACGATACGCTGCTCGCGCTTGGTGACCTCGCGAGGGCCCACCGTGAGGCGTGGAGCGGGAAGGTGGTTGGAATCACTGGCTCCGTCGGCAAGACGACTACGAAAGACCTCGCGGCCGCTGCGTTGCAGTCGGCGGGCCACCGGGTGCTCAAGACGACCGGCAACCTCAACAACCGGGTCGGCGTTCCCATGACGCTCTTCCAGCTCGATGCGACCGTCGACACGGCGGTCATCGAGATGGGAACCAGCGAACCTGGCGAGATCGCGCGTTTGGCGGAGATCGCGGCGCCCGACGTCGCCATCGTCACGCGCGCGAGCCTGTCGCACACCGAGGGGCTCGGTTCGGTGGAAGCAGTGGCGGATGAGAAGGTCTCGCTCTTGCGAGCCATCCCGCAGGACGGGGTGGCTATTGCCTACGGCGATGACGCGCCACTCAAGAAACGCGCGGCGGTGGTGCGCGCCAAACGCAAGCTGTTCTATGGGCGCGCTGCGGGCAACGACGTCCGCGTCATCGATTGGGACGTCGATGCAGACGGCACCCAGGCACGATTTCAGGTTCGCGGTCAGGCAGTTGAAATCGCGATGCGCTTGCTAGGGGAGGGAGCCGTCCTCAATGCCGCGGGCGCGCTCGCGATCTCGTTCGGTTTGGAATCGACGCTCGAGGATGCCGCCCGCGGAATTGCAGGCGTCGCGCCTTCGCCGGGCCGCATGCAACCGCTGGCAGGGAAGGACGGACGCTTGGTCATCGACGATTCGTACAATGCCAACCCAGCGTCGGTCGAAGTCGCATTGAACGCAGCACGCGCGATCGCCGAGAAGCGTCAGGCGCCGCTGGTCGTCATCCTCGGCGACATGAAGGAACTCGGAGCGCGCAGCGGGGAGGCACATCGAAAGGTGGGTGAGCTCGTCTTCGACGCCGGCACATTTCTGTTTGCTGGCTGTGGAGAGGGGATGCATGACGCCGTCGCCGCAGCCAACGTTCGCGGGACAGACACGCTCTGGTTTGAGGATGCGAGCGCATGCGGCGGCCTTTTCGGCCGGCTTCCCCTGAACGCTGTCATTCTAGTGAAGGGTTCCCGGTCGATGGAGATGGAGCGCGTGATCGCGCCGCTCCTCGAGGGAGAGCAACGATGATCTACTACTTGCTCTATCCGCTGCACACGCACGAGTCACTCTCGTTTCTGAACGTCCTCCGGTACGTGCCGTTCCGTTTCCTCATGGCAACGATGACGTCGCTCCTGCTGACCTTTGGGCTCTATCCCTGGTTCATTCGCCGCTTGCAGCGGAAGCAGATCGGGCAGGTCATCCGTGCGGAAGGTCCCGAAACGCATCTGGTCAAAGCCGGTACGCCGACGATGGGCGGCGCCCTCATGTTGCTCGCGCTGGTCCTCTCCACCGTGCTGTGGGCGGACCCCTCGAACTCGATGGTCTGGGTCGTGACCTTGATCACGGTGGCTTACGGGGTCGTCGGCTACATCGACGATACCTCCAAGATCCGGACTCGTTCGACCGGTGGACTCTCCGGTCGATACAAGCTTCTCCTCCAGTTCAGCACCGCGATCCTCGTGTGTAGCTGGCTCTACTACGGGGAGGTAGGTCTCCCAAGCGATTGGCTCGAGATCCGTCACCGGCTCGCCGCGCCGTTCTTCGCGTTCTCGAAGTACCCGATCGAGCTGCCACCGTGGCTCTACGTGCTCTTCTCCTCGTTCGTCATCGTCGGTACGTCCAATGCAGTGAATCTGACCGACGGCCTCGATGGTCTGGCGATCGGACCCGTCATGATCTCGGCAGGCACGTACGCCATCCTCGCGTACCTCGCCGGCTTGACGCTATTCGGCAACGTGGTCGCTGGATACCTCGACATCCCTCACATCGAGAGTGCCGGTGAGCTGAGCATCTTCGCCGCGTCGGTGGTCGGCGTCGGGTTCGGTTTCCTTTGGTACAACACGTATCCCGCCCAGGTCTTCATGGGCGACGTCGGCTCGCTCGCTCTCGGCGGCGGCCTCGGAGCGCTCGCGGTCCTGACCAAGAATGAGCTTTTGTCGGTGATTCTCGGGGGCATCTTCGTCGTCGAGGCGGTGAGTGTGATCCTGCAAGTCGGCTACTTCCGACTCACCGGCAGGCGCATCTTCCTGATGGCGCCCATTCACCACCACTTCGAGAAGAAGGGCTGGCCCGAGCCTAGGGTCATCGTTCGGTTCTGGATTATCGCGATCGTGCTGGCCGTGTTCAGTCTAGCCACGTTGAAGTTGAGGTGACGGTGGAGCTCTCTCGGAAAAAGACGATGGTCGTCGGGCTCGGCGAGAGCGGGCTGGCCGTCGTGCGCTTTCTCAGAGAGCGTGGTGCGCGGGTCCGGGTTAACGACCAGCGTGACCGCGAGGCGCTCGGTGCCGCGGCCGCTGAAGCGGAGGCTCTCGGAGCGGAGCTCGTGCTTGGGGGGCATCCCGACAGCGCGTTCGAAGACTTGGATCTCGTCGTGGTGTCGCCGGGCGTGCCACCCCTGCCGCAACTCGAGCAGGCCGAGCAGCGCGGCGTGCCCGTGGTGAGCGAGGTGGAGCTCGCGTCGCGTTTCATCGACGCGCCGATCGTCGCGATCACCGGAACCAACGGCAAGAGCACCGTGACGACCTTGATCGGCGAGATGGCCCGCCGCCTCGCGCGCCCGGTCTTCGTCGGAGGCAATCTGGGTCGCCCGATGATCGAGGCCGCCGGAACCGACGCCGGGGGGGCGGGTGGTCTCGTCATCGTCGAGTTATCGAGCTTCCAGCTGGAGCGCGTCTCGCAGATGAAGGCCCATGTCGCCATCCTGCTCAACATCACCCCCGACCACCTCGACCGCTACCCTTCGTTCGAAGCGTACGCGGCCGCCAAGGCGCGTATCTTCGAGCGGCAGGACGCCGAGGACTTCGCGATTCTCCCAGCTGACGCCCCTGATCTGCGCGAGCTCATCGTGGATGACGCCACCGTGGTCCTGTTCGACGGTCGGTCCGGTGACGTTCGCGTGGTCGATGGCGTGGTCACTGACACACAAAGCTCCGTGCGCGTGCCCGTCGCAGAGCTGAGGATCCGTGGATCGCACAACGTGTCGAACGCGTGCGCGGCCGTGCTTGCAGCGCGCTTGCTACGCGTTCGCGACGACGACATCGCTTCGGTTCTCCATGACTTCAAGGGACTGGCCCATCGCACGCAGTTTGTGCGTTCGGTTGATGGCGTGGAGTACATCGACGATTCCAAGGCTACCAATGTTGGCGCTGCGGTCGCGTCGATCGACGGGCTGCGCGGGTCGAAAGGCAAGATCGTTCTCATCGCCGGCGGCGTCGACAAGGGCGGAAGCTACCAGCCGCTTCGGCAGCGAATGTCCGAGGAAGGGCGGGGGGTAGTGGTCCTCGGAGAAGCAGCGTCGCTCTTGGAGAGCGCCTTCGCAGACTCGCCCATCGAGCTTCGGCGCGCGACCTCGATGCCTGATGCCGTCGCGCACGCCGCTGCACTAGCTCGCCCGGGAGATACCGTGCTTCTGGCGCCGGCTTGCTCGAGCTTCGACATGTTCCGCTCGTACGCCGAGCGAGGCGACCACTTCCAACGAGCCGTCGAAACCCTGGGAGAGCAATCATGACACGCGCTTCGAAGCCCGCACCACCGATGGAGCCCGGCCCGGCCGACGTCACTCTCGCGGCCACGCTCGTTGGCTTGATCGCGTTCGGCGTGGTGATGGTTTACAGCGCGAGCGCCGTCTATGCGAACAACATGTACGGCAGCGGATTCCATTTTTTGATCCGGCAGACGGTCTTTGCCGTAGTCGCGTTTGTCGTCCTCATCATCTTCACGCGTATCGATATCGAGTGGCTCCGGCGCTCGACGTATCCCGTTCTATTGGTAGCGGTCTTGCTGATGATCGCGGTGGCCCTCGGATTCGGACGAAGCGCCGGCGGCGCAACCCGCTGGCTCGCGGTGGGTCCCGTCAACGTGCAGCCGGCGGAGCTAGCCAAGCTCGCCATGATCATGTGGCTCGCGCACTCCCTGGCCAAAAAGTCGAAGCGAGTCCGAACGTTCTCAATCGGATTCCTGCCTCACGTGCTCGTGGCGGGCCTGCTGATGCTGCTGTGCCTGGCGCAGCCCGACTTCGGTAGCGCCGTCATGATCGCACTCTTGACCTTCGTCGTGCTGTTCGCAGCGGGTGCCAAAGCGGGTTACCTGCTTGGTTGCGTACTGATCGCGCTTCCCGTTGGGTATGGCGCGATTGCATCGTCACCTTACCGAATGCGCCGCATCACAGCCTTCCTCGAACCGTTCGAGCACAGGCAGGGTGCCGGGTACCAGATCACCGAGTCGCTGATGAGCTTTGGCTCGGGGGGCTGGACCGGCGTCGGTTTGGGCGACGGCCGTCAGAAGTTGTTGTTCTTGCCCGAGGCCCACACGGATTTCATCAGCGCGATCATCGGCGAAGAGCTCGGCTTCATCGGGGTCGTGCTCCTTTGCGCAGCCTTCGGGTGGATCGTCTTTCGTGGTCTTCGCGCGGCATGGCGCGCCCAAGACGAATACGCCGGTTATCTTGCAGCTGGCATGACGCTCTTCATCGGCCTTCAGGCGTTCACGAACCTGGCTGTCGCGATGGGGCTTCTGCCCACCAAAGGTCTGGCGCTTCCTTTTGTCAGCTACGGGGGTTCCTCACTGCTCGTGAACGCCGCCGCGGCCGGCATCATCCTCAACACTTCGCGCTACGGGGTGTCGCGGGCCGCAGAAGCCCCGGAGCCCAGCAAGCCGAAGAGGCCCAAGGCGCGGCTAGCAACGGCCACAGGAGGTGCACGATGAACCAACGCATCATGGTTGCCGGTGGTGGCACGGGGGGACACCTCTTCCCGGGGCTTGCCGTCGTGG
>Ga0209165_10000271_pt1 | contig 19808 bp, 16 predicted proteins | sample tdAd001_FD_187122 | JGI IMG/M metagenome (GOLD analysis project Ga0209165, IMG submission 187122) | Marine sediment microbial communities from the Atlantic coast under amendment with organic carbon and nitrate - tdAd00.1 (SPAdes)... | ecosystem: Environmental > Aquatic > Marine > Coastal >... | reverse complement strand
TCGATGATGGACACCAAGGTGCCGGTAACCCGGCAAACGTTTCAAGCGATGGTCGACGAGATCGGCGCCGATGCCGTATTGGTGACCCAGTTCGCGGCATTTCAGACGACAGGCACGGTTATAGATATGAACCCGCAGGCCACTCACAATATTCGACCGACCCATTACTACAATGTGTTTTCCGTCGAATTGACGGAATACGTAGCGCCGCAAGCAGTGGATTACGAGCATAAATTATCCCTGGCAACACAGCTGTATTCTGTGCAAGCCAAAGACGTTGTCTGGGCGATGGAGTCAAATTCCAACATTCAGGAAGCGTTTGACAAGGGGCCAGATTATTCGATCTATGTCGATGAGGCAGGCGCGATCGTTACACAGTTGCTCCGCGGTGGCCTGATCGTCAAGTAACGTTCCTGCCCACCAGATAAAACAACGCCCCGGAAAGGGGCGTTGTCGTATCTGCAGCCGCGCCGATTAGTCGGCCCCCGGCCACTATTCTTTAATACGCAGGGCCGTCCTCATACTCGAGACCAGCTTCGCCTGCCTGTTCTTTGACTGCGTCGTAGAGCTTCTGGTCCAGTGAATCTGCCAGTCCGCCGGCTTCGTCGACTTTCTTGGCAAGATAACCATCACGGTCTTGCGATAGTTCCCGAATCTGTCGTTGCAAGTCCACCCGTTCCTCGGCAAGTTCAGCAACAAAGGCCTCCTGCTCCGCAGGAGCCATCGGCTTGAGCGCCGCAGGCAACGCATCTTCTTCGAGTTTGCTCAGATCCACGGTGCCGCTCGCGACTGCGGCGACCAGTTCATTCTCCCCGAGGAGGTTGGTCCGGCCACCAACAGATGCGTTGAAGACGCCCCGACGAGCACGTGAAGCGAACGATGCACCTTCATGCAGCTTGTCGGTCGCGGCTACTTTTCCACGCATCTTCTCCTTTTCTTCCTCAGTGCCGTAGTAAAGTCGCGTGTCATCAAGTTGCGCCGACAACTCGGCGATCTCTTCGTCAAAGGGCGTCGTGTATGCCACGGCACCACCGGCCTGCTCAACCTGGAAAAAGTTACCGTCGCCGAGACTCGCAATCTGCGTCCAGGGGTCAATTGCTGACGCAATGTCGCCGCACTGGATCGTGTTGATGACAATGCCTTTGTCCAGAGCAGATGCGACGATTTCCGGGTACCGCACCTCGTTATAGTCCATGTGTGGCGGGGCATCGCCAACAAGGAAGATCACCTGGTAGGCCTGGTCTTGCTGACTCCATGACATGTTATGTACCGCGTCATAGAGCGCTTTGTTGACACTCTCGGGCGTATCGCCGCCACCGTCCGCCTCGAAATCCATTAGCGTTGCGTAAACGGAATCGAGATCGTCAGACAGATCGACGACTTTGGTTACGTACGAATCGCCGTGATCACGGTATGCGACAAGCCCGATACGAATCTCCGGCGTTTGTTGCGCCGAAGCCATGGTTGTTGCGATCGACCAGATTTTTTCCTTCGCTGTCTGGATGAGGCCACCCATGCTGCCAGTCGTATCCAAAACGAACACGACGTCGACCTTCGGATTGTCATTAGCTGTAATGTGATGGCCGATCGGTGGATCAACCTGGATGGTCTTGGCCGATAGTTGCGGGTAATACACGATTGCGGCAAGAGTAATCCCGAAAAGGGCAATGCCCAGTAGTTTGGTATTCATGATTTAAGTCCTCTTTCTATGTTCAAGGGGGAAATGTTATTGCGTAAACAGCTGGCGCAATGCCTGATCGGCCTGGCGCTTTGCATGCTCAAAATTTTCACTTTCAACGACCGTGTTCTGTTGTGTATTCCGTTTGCGCTTTATTGCGGGCGGGATTGTGACGAACAGGGCTTGCACCAGGAAAAAGCACCACGTGGCAAGAAACACGCTGCCCGATCGCGAGATCGCCCAGACTGTGGCGGAAATACTCAAAGTGCTGAGGCCCAGATCCAGCAACGCCGGCATTACGCCCGAATAGAAATACAGGGAACGTACGAGCCAGATGGCGCCGACGTGGATCAGCAAATACAGAGGCAACGGCGGAGCCATCCACCAGGCGACGGCAGCCAGCGCGCTCCAGAGGGCAAACGTGGTTACTCGTCCTACCCGTTCTTCGCTGCGGCTGAAGAGATAGAGGAGATAGGCGAATCCCAACGCGGGAATCACCAGGCGAACAACAGCGCTCAAGCCAACGAAGGGCGTCAGCGCGGCAACGACTGCACTGGCAAAGAAGCCAAGTACAGCGGCGACGATCACGCCGTGAAAAAAGGAAGGCCGCTTCATGACGCACTCCTTATGCTTTTCTCGCGCAGATATGCGATCTCGACTTCGTCATCTCCGACTGTCATTTCCCTGGCCATCCAGGCGATGTCATCAAACTCTGAATCACCGCCGGGATACTCAGGGGCACGTTGTGCGAAGAGCTCGGCTTTCTGACGCAGACTTACAAGCGTCGCGCCGTTCTCGTCGAGCATCGTTCGTTGTGCATCGAGATATTTCTCGTTCGCAGCGTGCTTCGTACTCAGACGTTTCAGTAGACGTTCTGCCTCCAGCTTCTTCTTAATCTGGGTCTTCGCGAGATCGTCTTTATCCGACTCAAAACAAAGATCGAGCTGGGTGTCGAAATCAGTAATCGCACTTTCAAGTTCAGTCTTGCGTACGGTCAAGGCTTGCTGGTCATGAGCACATAAGGCGATGCGCTGCTCGGTGTCGGCCAGGTCATCCTCCATGTCGCGGATGGCCTGCTTCAGTAAAGCTTCGGGCTCTTCGATTTGGTCCAGAACGGCGTGAAAATCTGCCTTAAAGAGCCGCGAGATACGATTGATAAGTGCCATGGTGCTGCCTCCTCAAACTATTGGTTGAAATGTTCGATGAGGGAATACTAGGTAGTGGCGGCACACTTAATAAGACATGAATTGGTAAAATCGGACGGCGATAATTTACAAAATCGTTACACTGATTCACTGCTGAACCTGCGCCAGAATGCTAGCCTGAGTGCCTGATGACTAGACAGATACGCGTACTGGTTGTGGAGGACGAAGAGGCCATCCGCACGGGCCTCATCGACGTGCTCGTTTTTCACGGCTATGAAGCCGACAGTGCTGCCACGGGCCCGGAGGGTCTCGAGAAAGCATTGACGGGCAAGTTCGAGCTGATCTTGCTCGACATCATGTTGCCCGGTATGGATGGCTATGAGATCTGCGATCGGATTCGCGCGGTCGACCGCAACCAGCCCATTATCATGCTGACGGCCAAGACTTCGGACGACGAGATTATCCATGGTCTGAAACTCGGTGCCGACGACTATGTGCCAAAGCCTTTCTCGATTCAGCAGCTGGTCCTGAGGATCGAGGCCGTATTGCGGCGGTCCCAGGTTGGTCAGGAACAGGCCAGGATGCTGAGCATCGGCAACGTCGAGATCGACACCGAGAATCTCTCTGGTCTAAACGGTAGCGAGGAAATCGCCTTCACGAAGCGCGAAATCGAGGTCCTGAGTTACCTTGCCCGAAACTCCGAGCGGCCAGTCTCACGAGAAGAATTACTGTTAAAAGTATGGGGATATGCACGAGGCCTCGACATCGAGACAAGAACTGTTGATATTCATATCGCGAAGTTACGTCGTAAGATCGAAGCCGATCCAAAGCAGCCAGAAAAGCTCATCACCGTGCGCGGCGCCGGCTACCGTATTGTGATGGGCGGCTAGGCGATGTTGCCCAAAACGCTTATCAAGGGTTTCGACGAGGGCCGGCTGCGCAACCTCCTGGTCCTCTTCTTCCTGGCGCTTGCCGTGCCGACCACGGCCCTCATATGGCAGGCCTACAGCCAGCTCAAATGGGAGGCTTTTCATCAGTACCGTGGCGATGCCGAAGAACTGACGCGGCGCATCGACACTCGGCTCAATGAGATGATCAGTGCTGCGGATGCCCGTTCGTTCGCGGACTACACTTTCCTGATCGTGTCCGGTGACCCGAGCGCCAAATTTGTGCAGCGCTCGCCGCTGTCTGCCTATCCTGTGACAGAAGACGTACCCGGAGTATTGGGTTTTTTCCAGGTTGATGCTGCCGGCACATTCAGTACCCCGCTCTTGCCACCGTCAGGGTCCGAGGCTGTCAGCTTCGGGATCAGTGCAGACGAATACAGCAACCGGCTGCAACTGGCCCAGGAGATCAACACCGTTCTCGCCGACAACCGTCTCGTGCAGTTGCGGCAGGAAGCTGGCGCGCGTCGCCGCCCTGCAGCGTCCTTCGTGGAGCCCGAAACCGTGCTCGAGGAGGAAAAAGAGGCGGATGAGTATTTAGCGAGAGCTGTCGATCGAGTTGCAGCCACTCCGTCTGAGCAGGCCGTTGTCACTAACGAGGATTACAGTCAGGGAGTGTTCGATCAACTGAATCAGCCCAGACGAAACGCTCCGGCTCCTGCAGGCAGGGCGGGCGCGCTGAAGGCCGACGACGCGCTGGGCGAGGCCTCAATAACGGAGCAACGCCTGAATAGCATCGGTAAAGTGAGCGACCTGAAGCTCGATGCCGATCTGCAAAAGAAAAGTGAGGAGGTCGAGCGCGAAGACGCAAAAAGCCAGTTCAACGCGGACGGTTTCGCCGACAACCCAGGCCGCGGCAAGCGTACGGAACAAATCGCGTTGCCCGAATCTGTCGCCCTGCCTGCCAGCGAATCAATAGCAAACGTATCGGGACCGTCAGACCTTCGCATCAGTACCTTTGAAAGCGAAATCGACCCTTTCGAGTTCAGCATCCTCGACAGTGGTCACTTCGTCCTCTTCCGCAACGTCTGGCGCGATGGCCAGCGATACATCCAGGGCTTGCTGATAGATCAGGAGGCATTCACGCAGGAGATCATTGGCGCGCGATTCATGGACACCGCGCTTTTCGATATGTCGAATCTGATTATCGCGTTCCAGGACGATGTGATCCGCACGTTTGGTGGGCACGACTCTTCCAGCTATCCCGACGTTGCGCGGAGCCTCGACGGCGCATTGCTGTACCGAAATCGGCTGACTGCGCCGTTAGACAGTCTGGAACTCATATTCAGCATCAAACGCTTACCGCCAGGCCCCGGGGCCAGCGTGCTTGCCTGGGTCACACTGGTCCTGGCCATTGTCTTTGTTGGCGGTTTCGTCGCCCTGTATCGGATGGGCCTGAGCCAGATCAAACTCACCCGGCAACAGCAGGACTTCGTCTCTGCGGTTAGCCACGAACTCAAATCCCCACTCACGTCCATTCGCATGTACGGCGAAATGCTCAAAGAAGGCTGGGCGGATGAGGGAAAGCGGCAACACTATTACGAATTCATCCACGACGAGTCAGAGCGCTTGTCCAGACTCATTTCCAATGTCTTGCGACTCGCCAAAATCACGAGAAATGAACCTCAGTTCGATCTCAAGCCAACAAAGGTCGTCGACCTGATGAGCAAAACCGAATCCAAGATCTCAAATCAGATCGAGCGCGCAGGTTTTGAGCTCAAGTTCCAAATATTTAATGATGCAGATCAAGCTACGATTAGTATTGATGAAGATTGTTTCGCGCAAATCATCATCAATTTGGTGGACAACGCCATCAAGTTCTCCAAGACCGCAGAAAACAAAGTTATTGAGGTGAGCAGCAAACTCTCCAAAGATGGTCGGATCTTGTTCTCAGTAAGAGACTACGGCCCCGGAATCCCGAAAGATCAAATGAAAAAAATATTCGAACTTTTTTACCGTTCAGAATCCGAACTCACGCGAGAAACTGTCGGTACCGGAATCGGGTTGGCAATTGTGCATCAACTCACGTTAGCGATGAATGGTAATGTAGATTTGATTAACGCAGGGCCGGGAGCAGAGTTCAGAATATGGTTCTCGGTAGCCGAACAGTAGTTCGCGCGAGTTTTGCGTACCAACCAATGTCTGCCTTCAAGAAAAGCGAGGCAAAAATCTGAGAACACGGCTCGCCGGGAGGACAAGACTAAACGATGTAATAAAACACCAGTGGTGCGGCTAGCCAAAGCACGCCTTTAAGAAAGAAGAACCAGAAGCTGATCTTGCCCACTCGTTTCAGCCACTTGCGACTGTCGTTCGTTGTTGGAAATGTTGCTATAGCATTCATGATGTAACTCCTTGCAAAAGTAGGGGCCGAAAGCGATTCGCGTTTCCGGCCCCATGCTTTGTGGTTAGTTGCCTGCCTGTGCGAGCGGCTTGCTGAACAAACGGCTGACAGCCGGGATCAGCATCGGTACGCGTTTCTTGTACTCTTTGTATTCAGGATGCGCGTTCTGCAGATCATGCTCTTCGAGTTGAATCGCGATCAGTATGTAGACAGTAGTGACGACAGCGAAGAAAAGGTGCGCGATCGTCATCGTCGGCGTCGACCAGAATACGAGGAGCCAGCCGACATAGAGCGGGTGCCGAACAACGCGATACAAGATGGGCTGTTTGAATACGGGTGGCTGGTATTCGACGCCGCGTGCATAGCGCCACGTCTGCCGCAGTCCGAAGAGGTCGAAGTGGTCGATCGCGAACGTGGCGGCAAGTACCAACGCCCAGCCAAAGCCATAGGCAACATACAACGCGTTGCGGGCTACGGTGTTCTGCAAGTCCCAGATGACGCCGCCCATCGGCTGCCACAGGGCGAACAGGAGAATCAAAGCAAGGCTGGAAAACAGCACATAGGTGCTGCGCTCGGTCGCCTCGGGCACGATTCGGTTCCAGGCACGCTTGAAAAACGGCCGAGCCATGACGCTGTGTTGTACTGCGAAGATAGCGAGCAGCACGGTGTTGATAAGTAATGCCGTGCCCATCGAAACCGTCGGTACCGAGTCAATTGATTTTGGTACGATCAGGTTGCCGATAAAACCGATGGCATATAAGAAAGTGGCGAAGAATACGGCATAACAAATTACGCCATAAGTAAGGGTTGCGATGCGTTTCATAGTGGTTTCTCCATTCGTGTTAATGCTAAGTTGTTGATAAGAAGTGTGTTTCTCGTGTGGGGTGCAGTTTCGCCAATTTCGGCGACCGGGTCCTGACCGAAGCCTGACCATGTGATGACGATCCAGTGACCAAGCCTGAAAAGAGGACAAATGAGCGATAAAGCGGCCAATCTGCTGCGTTTTGGGGACTGCGAGCTGGATCTGGCATCGCGGGAGTTCCGACGCGCCGGTGAACTTGTGTCGATTGAGCCGCGGGTGTTCGCGCTGCTCGCGTTCCTCTTCGAGCAACGACACCGTGCGGTTAATAAGGACGAAATTCAGGAGGCCGTCTGGAAAGGGACGATTGTCAGCGATACGGCGATGACGAGAGCCATCATGAAAGCCCGTCGCGCGGTTGGGGATAGCCCGGAGAAACAGGCGGTCATTCGCACAGTACACGGTCACGGCTACCAGTTTGTGGCGACGCCACTGGTCGACGATGCACCTGGAGTAACGTCTGATGTAGCAGTAGCGGGCAAGTCCCACTTGCCAAGAATCTTTGCCGTCGTCGTGGTGCTGGTCCTCGGCGTTTTCATCGCGGCTCTCTGGCCGGCATCGGCACCGGATGAAGCTGTTCATATCGCCGTAATGCCGGTGGAGAACACGACTGGCGACGCAGAGTACGACTGGACACGTCTTGGCTTGATGGGTTTTGCCAACGACCTGATCGAACAAAGCGCCGTGCTCAACGTCATTTCAGCCTCGGATGTGATCCGTTTCGCCGAGCGCAATACGCCGCCCGATGACGATATCGCTAGCAGCTTCGAAGAACTCCGGGATGTGTACGGGGCGAGCCACATGCTGGTGAGTCGACTGGAGAAAAACGCGAGCGTGTTGCGCCTGACCTACACCCTTCACAAACCGGATGGTGAGATCGAGCGCGGCACAATGGTGGGTGCAGAACCCGCGGAACTCATGCGCGGCATGATTCGAAGTGTTGCTGCGGCGCTGGGTGACCGAAGTCGGGTTCTCAATGAGATTTCCGTGGTGTCAGAAGACCCCTTTATTAACGAGGCGTATTCGCGGGGTCTTGGCCTGTCGCTGGAGGGGCGCTGCGCCGAAGCGCTCGAGTTGTTCGCGGTCGTAAGCACAAGCACAAATACTGTGGGACGAGCGGACTATGAGTGGACCAACTGCGCAAGAATTCTCGGTCGCTGGCAAGACGCCGAAGCAGGCTTTAAGGCGATGCTCGACACACTGCCCGTGGAGCCGTCGAGCAGTCTTCGTGCGTTGGCGCTGAATGGTCTTGGCACCGTCTACATTCGCACCGGTCGCTCAGATGTCGCACGCGCAACCTTTGAGCTCGGCCTCGCAGAGGCACAGACCGCTGGCGACAGCCTTCTACAAGGCATGCTCCTCAATTCACTGGCAATCGACGCAAAGAACCGTCGTGAGTTTTCCGAAGCGCGCGAATTGCTGGCCCGCGCAAGCCTTGCGCACAGTGAAGCCAGCAGCGGCATTCTGCCGGGGCAGATTCCCGCAGCGATCGCGAACATCGACATGGCCGAAGGCAAACTGGAGCAGGCCGATACGCATTTGCAGCAGGCGCTGGCTGCCTACAGGGCAAAGGGTGATCGCCGCAACGAGGCAATGATGCTGAACAATTTCGGCTACCTCAGGCGGCTGCAGAATCGACTCGAAGATGCCGAGCCACTGCATCTGCAGTCACTCGAAATTCGCCGCGAAATTGGCGACCTTGTCGGCCAGGGCCGCATTCTTGGCATGCTCTCGAATCTGTATTTAGACAATGGCCGCCTGACAGAAGCAAGAGACGCGGCGACTGAAGCCTTTCGAATTGCCAGCGAGGCAAATGACCGCTTGTTCATGGCAACGGGACTGGCTCAGATCGGCAACGTCGAACGCAGGGCCGGCGATGTCGAGGCCGCCAGGGTGGCGTACACAGACTCGAAACAAATCTTCGAGCAGATCGAGGACCACTCACGCGCCGCGCAAGTAACGCTGCGTCTTGCACTCCTCGAATTCGAAGCAGGTAACCTGGAATCGGCTGAAGCAACTGCTCGTGAAGTGCGTGAGTTGTCGATACGCGAGGCACTGCAAGAACCGGCGATCGAAGCGATGCAACTTGCCGGAGATATTGCGCGCAAGCAATCAGATACTGAGCGGGCTATTTCTGCTTATCAAGATGCACTGCGGCACATTGACGAGACGGGCTTCCTTGCCGAAAGATCCAGGGTCATCGTGAAGCTCGCGCATTTGTATCTTGACCAACAGGACTTCGCCGCTGTCGAGCCGCTGATCGGCCGCATGATTGAGCACGGTGATGAATCGGCAAGCTTGAAGCTGCGCGCTCGTTACGCGTTTCTGCAAGGCGATGTCGTGCGCGCAGTCACCCTGCAAGAGTCGGCGCGCACAGCTGCGCAAGATGATTGGTCGGATACCGATGAAAGAACATTGCTTAACTACCAACAGGGCGAAACCCCGACTGAATCATGTTCCAATTGCGTGCCGCCTCCACCGTAGTCAGACGAACACTCCATGCTCGCATTCATAAAGCACAACTTCCGTTGGATAGCCGGCGGATTCATGCTCACGTACTTCTCCAGCCTTGGGCAAACGTATTTCATATCTGCGTCTGTTTCGGAATGGCAGGCCGCATTCGGACTGAGCCATGGCGAGTTTGGGCGGCTCTACATGTTCGCAACGCTTGCGAGCGCGCTTTGTCTTCCGTTCGTTGGCAGGTTGGTGGACGTTGTACAGGCTCATCGCATTGTCGCACTGGTAGCGCCAGTTCTTGCGGGGGCGTCATTACTGGCAGGCTTCGCATCCTCGGTGCCAATGCTCGTCGCGGCTGTTTTTATGCTGCGGCTGTTTGGCCAGGGGATGATGACACACATAGCGCTGACCACGACCGGTCGATGGTTTGTTGCCGAGCGGGGGCGGGCAATATCGCTTGTCGTGCTCGGCCACCAGGGCGGCGAGGCTACGATCCCGTTGGCGTTTGCAGCGATAACGATCGCCTACGGATATCGTGTCGGCTGGTTCGCCGCAGCCGCAGTACTGCTTGTCGTCGGCCTTCCGGTTGCCTATTGGGCTTATCGCAAACCACGCGTTCCTCATGGGCAACTGTCAACGGAGAAAAAGAGGTCGCCCGAGGTTCGTAGCTGGACGCGGCAGGAAGTCCTGAAGGACCCGGTATTCTGGATACTCCTCACGGGCGTGCTGGCTCCCGCGTTCATCGGCACAACGATTTTCTATCACCAAAACTACCTGACGGCATTGCACGATTGGCCGCCGCAACTCTTCGCCACGTCGTTGCTGGTTATGGCATTGACGACCGTTGGTTTCGCTTTGTTGACAGGAGCAGCGATCGATCGGTTTGGGGCAACGTTAGTTTTGCCATTTTTTCTGTTACCGCTAGCGAGCGCCTGTTTCGCGTTGGCCTACAGTGGACCGGAAATAACACTGTTCATTGTGATGGTGCTGCTCGGAATCAGCTACGGAATTTCATCCACGCTCTTCGGCTCGCTGTGGCCGGAAATCTACGGCCTCGCCAACCTTGGCGCCGTTCGCTCAATTACCGTCTCGGCGGCAGTTCTGGCAACGGCGATCGGACCGGGCCTGACAGGTACCTTGATTGATCGGGGCATGGGCCTGCCGGCACAGATGATATTCTTCGGTTTCTATTGTCTGTTGGCCGCAGGTGCTATGACGATCGCGTCGATTTCGTTATTGCGGCGTTCCTGAACTCGACCCATCCTGACCACCAGAATCAAAAGCCGGAAACGCCGCTCGGGAAGGCGGCGGTACCACCCTCGACGTGACCGTGTTCTTCCACATGCTGGATAGCGTCTTCCATTATCTGCAGCCCCTCGCGCAGCACTGATTCATCGATGTTGAGCGCGGGGTACAAACGGATCGTGTCTTCGCGGTCGGAAATCGCCCAGACGCCGTTCTCAAGCATTTTTCCGCGAACGGCGCGTGCGGTCCACCAGTCTTTCTCGTCGACACCGGCTGAATCCGGTTTGCCGAAACTGACACCTAACAGCAAGCCATTACCACGCGCCTGGCGCACGATGCTATAAGACTCCCACTTGCGCATGATCTCGTCTGCGATATCACCGAGCCGCTTCGCGTGCGCCACGATGCCATCGCGTTCAAAGATCTGCAGTGTCTTGATCGCTGCCGCGCATCCGGCCGGCATTCCGGCAAAGGTTGAGCCCGACCCGAACGCAGTGTTATCACCCAGTATGTCGTCGCGTGCGGAGATTCCGCACAGTGGCGCGATGCCACCGGAAAGGTTTTTTCCGTAGACGAGAATGTCGGGCACGACGTCGTAATGCTCGATACCCCACATCCGACCGGTGCGACCGAGTCCCGTAAGGACTTCGTCGGAAATCATCAACCAGTCGTTCTTGTCGCAAATGTCGCGAATGCCGCTCAGGAATCGTGTCGACGGTATCCAGTTGCCGCCTTCGGCAAGGCCTGGCTCGACCAGGATGCCCGCGATGTTGTCGCGTGCAGCGACGCAGGAAGGAATGTGGTTATCGAGGTACCAGAGGCAATACTCGGTGTACTGATCCTCGCTCATTCCCGCCGGTATTCGTTCGCTGTAGGGATAAGGTGCCTTGATAACCCCGCCACCCCAACCTTCGAGGTAGGTGCTGTAGTCACCACCGATGCCGCTCAGCACTTTCGTTGCCAGACCCATGCCGTGGTACGAGGAACTGAACGTGATGACATAGCGCCGCTTCGTGTGCGTAAGCGCCAGGTGTACGGCGGCTTCAGCGGCCTCAGTGCCTGATACCTCGTAGTTCGTTCGCGGCAACGCTTTGCCCGGCATAATGTCAGCAAGCATTTCCGCCAGGTCATAGCGCAGCGGGTGGTCGTAGTGAAATCCGAAGCGCCGGTTCGCGGCCTCTACAACGTCGAGAATTTCGGGATGACAATTGCCCAGCGGATTGGTCGCCCAGCCGTTCTGGAAATCAATGTAACGCTTGCCATCCAGGTCCCAGACAAAATCGCCCTGCGCCTTGTCTATAACAATCTGCCGAACCGGACGAAAACCACGTTGCCCGGCTCGTTCCATTTCAGTATCGAACCTCAGTCCGTTCTTGAAAAGCGGAATGCCACGCTCGAGCGCTGCGCGCGTTTTGGGGCCAGGGAAACTCTCATCCACCATGTGCTAACTCCAGGTCTTTAAAGATTCTATCGCCTTTGGGCGATCCCAACTTTAGCATTTCCTGGCAACCCCCTCGCTCGCTTTTGTCCGACAGGGCGTCTACTCTTATTCACTTGTCGCTCGCAAGTTTTCGTCTCTGCGACATTTACTCGCCGATTGTTACGGAGAAAAGAAATGTCTGACGAATTTTTCAAGAAGCTATTTGGGGACTCAGAACCGTCGCACTTTGGGACTGGCTGGGTTAGCGGAACGGCATCCGTCTTCTTCGGCATGCTCGCCGTTGGCGGCGTTTTAACCCTGCATTTCCCCGGGCTGTTGACGCTTCCGGAGGCGCGCGCGGCTTATCCGGTAGACGTCATTCGCTTGATCATCCAGGGAACGATTGCGGCGGCTCTCGTGCTTGGCGCCATCTCTGCGATTCTGCGTGAACGCAAGGTCCTGGGCCTGACCGGAGCCGCTCTAGGGCTGCTTGCGGTGCTGCTCGGAGGCGCGAGCACCCCACTGCCGGATCAGATTGGCTCGAAAATTGGTATTGGGTTTGACTGGTTCCTTCTGGACCTGCTGGTGATGACCGTAGTCTTCGTTCCGGTCGAACGGCTTTGGCCGCGACATCCAGAGCAAGGAACATTCCGACCCGAGTGGACCACCGACGCTTTTTATTTCGTGGCCACCCATCTGCCGGCACAACTGACCACGTTTGCGATTCTGCTGCCCGCCACATTCGCATCAAAATGGTTCGCAATTCCGGCGCTCGCGGAGACCGTCGGGGGCCTGCCTTTCATCGTGCAGTTCCCTCTGGCCATCATTGCGGCTGACCTGTTTCAGTACGCCATCCACCGGGCCTTTCACAAGATCTCATTCCTCTGGCCGTTCCACGCCGTACATCATTCGATAAAGACAATGGACTGGATCGCCGGCTCGCGATCGCACTTCGTTGATATTCTTGTTACGCGCAGCCTGATCCTCATCCCAATGACGCTTTTGGGATTTACGCAACTTGTGATGGCCTCGTATCTCATCTTTGTCGCATTCCACGCCACTTTCTCACACACAGACTTCCGTCCTCGTACAAGGTGGCTGGAGCCCTACTTTGTAACGTGCCGCTATCACCACTGGCACCATGCGGCGGACCCTGAGGCGGCAGACGTTAATTTCGCGATCCATTTTCCGTTCATCGACCGCCTGTTCGGAACTTACCATCTGCCGAAGGACGCCTGGCCGGAGAGCTACGGCCTGATCGGTGCTTCAATGCCGCCGGGGTTCTTCCGCCAGTTCGTCTACCCGTTCAAACGGGACTAGTCCGCCGTCAGAGGGCGACTTCCGCGAGCGCCAGGTCATCTGGTCTGACCGTTCCGGTCTTCGAAGGCTTGACGAGCCCCATGGCGCTCATGGCTCGGACAGTCATATAGCCGAAATCGTATTCGGCGGGATCGTGTGAAGTCCGCAGGAGATGCGGATAGTGATGATGATTGTTCTGCCAGCAGGCACTAAACGTCGCCGTCACCGGCAGCCAGTCGCCGATGTTCATCGCGTTGTCACCGGCATCGTCATAACGCCGCCAGCCCCAGCGCCGGTCGTGGGTCCAGTAGTTCTGCACCATGTTTACCCACAGTGCGAATATTCGCACGCCAAACCAAACGCCGACGGCGAACGTCAAATCCCGGACGAATAACCACAAAAAGCCGAGGCTGATAAAATGAGAGGCAACCATAAACACGGGATGAGAGACCAGGCGGAACGGCCAGGTCTTCAGGATGTCGTCGGTCGCCATGTCTTCTTTGCACGGGTAGGGCAAAAGGCAGAGATACATCGTTTTCCAAAAACCGTCGGAGCCCAGCTTATTGGGATCGCCCGCATGGTCAGAATACTTGTGGTGTAGCCGGTGGCGACTGACCCAGCTTACGGGATCGACATAGATGCCGACCGTGTTATTGACGAGCGTCAATGTCTTAATGAACCATACCTTGTAGTCCAGGGCGCGGTGCGCGATGCCCAGGTGGATCATGTCCGAAAGATAAACCCCGGCAATGAACCACGTAATCAACAAGTACCCGAATCCTATGACCATCCCCCACCACGGACCGATTGAGTCAGGTGCAAGAAACGCCGACAACAAAAGTTGGAGTGCAAGTGTGGCAAAACCCAGCACGTTATAAATCTTCATAAACAAGCCCTCTAAAGCTGGTGCAACAGGAAGTGGTCGATATGTCTTCTTTCTCGCAGATTAGTTATCGCACATTTATTGGCCAGGTGTGAGTGTTCCTGATGAACGGAGCATATCGACAAAAGGTTCAGCGAGAAGCATTGAGCCCAGCGAGTTGAAGTGATCCTTGTCGCGGTACAAGAAACTGCTGCCGTTGTGCGGGTAGCAGTACCTGTCGTTCGCAGGGCAGACCGATTCGAAAATATTGAATATCGCAACATTCGAATTACTTGTCTCGAGCTCGATTAGTTGTGCCATTACCTGGTCGATCAGGGGCGCGAGTTCATCCCGCTCCAATCTGCAGCTCTCTTTCTCATCCATACTGCACTCACGGATATCGTCGTAGTGATACAAGGGTGGTGGTCCTGTAATAACCAGGTGTACTCCCTGCCTTGCGAGATCCTCGGCAAGACGAGTAGCGTTGTATAACCAGGGTCTCAGTTCAAGGACTGAATACGGACGGGTACGCGTGAGGAAGATTCGCGACACGAGAACGATATCGCCGGGCTTGAACATCGCGGAAATTTCGCTGAACACCGCCTCACGTGGTGCGAACTTTTTGCCGGCTGGAAACGGAAAGCTCCAGCCGGGCGTTTCGACCAGGTGCACGCCCACGCCAAGCCTATCGTGTAGTTCGTACAACATGCCCTGCAAATGCCCGGAGTGACTGTCTCCCATGGTCCAGATGGTCGGCATGCCGGGTTCCGGCGGCACCGTGCAGTTGCTGACAGTGTCGGGTTTAAACGTCCTGCTCCCGCCATCCAACGCACAGGTCAACACATGCGATTTTCCGCTGGGCATAACCGGAAGATAGGACGGAGGGTGAAGCGCGGTCGTGGCGGACCCGGAATTCGCGCCCGTCCCGACCATTACGAAGAGTAATGCCGCAGCGAGTACAAGGTTACAGCCCAACCCCAACCCAATGTCCAATCCCCGCCGAGTCGTCCAGGCCCTGTAGCGCAAGGGTTTTTCGACCCAGTGAAAGGAAATGACAGCGGCAATCGCCATGGCAACCACGTACACGGCGGAAGATCGCCAGGCGGTTGCAAGAACGATAGGGCCCAGGGCAATAATCGGCCAGTGCCACAAGTAGAGAGAATAGGAAATTCTGCCGATGTAGACGACGGGCGGCAGCATCAGCACGCGCGCCGCATGCGAGTGATCGTCAGAGGCCAGCAATAATCCCGCCAAACCAACGGCTGCCAAAGTCGCGGGCATTGCGTAATTCTCTGGAACGAAGAAGCAAGCTATCAATGCCACCAGGGCGAAAGGGGCGAGGCGTCTGAAGATCCCCTGCAACGGCCCCGATTGCCTGCGGCGCGTCCCCAGGAAGACCAGCGCACCGACGCCCAATTCCCAGATACGGGTGGGCATAAGAAAAAAAGCGGCAGCTTGATGATCCTCATACAACCAGCCAAACATCACTACAGAAACCAGGCCGCCCACGATCATCGCGCCAGCCAGTGCCTTGAAGGAATCGGTATTGGCCCGGAAGTAGAAAAACCACGCGAACATCGGGAATACGACGTAGAACTGCTCTTCTACCCCTAACGACCATGTATGGGTGAACGCATTGAATATGGACGACGGAGAAAAGTAGTCGAGCTCGAAGAAGAACAACACGATATTCGCGAAGCCAAACAGGGCTGCAAGTCCTGTCTGAATAGAGTGCTGTGGGAAAGGGTCGGTCGCCAATACGACCACACCGGTAACCGCCACACAGATGGCGAGCGCGGGCAACAAGCGCTTTACACGCCTTGAGAGAAAACCCACATAAAGCCGCGCAAGCTCCGTTCGTTGCTGGTTTAGCAGCGAGGCGGTGACGACAAAGCCGGAGATCGCGAAAAAAACATCTACGCCGAGAAATCCGCTGGGCAGGAAATTTTCAGGCAGGTGGGCTGCAATAACAGCCAGGACTGCAACGGCTCTCAGTCCGTCGATGTCTGCTCGGTAGGATAGTTTTCTAGTCAAAGCTTCAGTAGGCCAGTGACGGCAACCATGTGACGAGTGGCTTCCAGATGAAAATCAGCGTCAGGCCCAGGAGTTGCAGCAGAATAAAGGGCACGACGCCGCGGTAAATTGTACTTACTCCAATGCCATCTGGCGCAACTCCCTTGAGATAAAAAATCGCGAAGCCAACGGGTGGCGTCAGGAATGAGGTCTGCAGGCATACCGCGAACATCACGGTAAACCAGACCAGATCAAACCCAAGGCTCTGCACGACCGGAGCGACGAGCGGCAGAATGATCAGCGAGATTTCAATCCAGTCCAGGAAAAAACCAAGGAGAAAAGTCGCAAACAGGATGGTAATTACAATGCCTGTGGGGCCAAAAGGCAGGCCGAGCAGAGCATCTTCGATGAGCTCATCGCCGCCAAGGCCACGCAATACCAGCGAATACGCCGTCGCGCCGATAAACACGGCGAAAATGAAAGCGGTGGTCGTCGTTGTTTGCTGCAGTACATCTGCCATGACATTGCGGTTCAACTGACGTCGCACCAGCGCGAGAAGCATCGCGCCAAACGCTCCAACGCCGGCCGCTTCCGTCGGTGTGGCAATGCCAAAGAAGATACTACCAAGTACCGCGAGAATCAGGGCGAGGGGCGCCAGCACCGCGCGGAATACGCCGAGAATGGCAGTGATGCTTACCGGCTCAACGCCATCCGGAATCGGCGCTGCTGTCTTATCGAACCTGCTGATGATCAGCAGATACAAGATGTAGAGAAATCCGAGCAACAGTCCCGGAATCATTGCTCCCAGAAACAGGTCGCCCACGGACATCGCCAGGCGGTCGGCCATCAATACCAGCATGATGCTCGGAGGAATCAGGATGCCGAGTGTTCCTACAGCGCACACCGTTCCGGCCGCCAGAGAAGGTCGGTAACCGTGTTTCAACATGACAGGCAGGCCGAGTAGTGCCAGCAAAACGACCGACGCACCGATGATGCCGGTCGTTGCGGCGAGTAGCAGTCCAATAATCGTTACCGTAACCGCCAGCCCGCCTCGCACGCGACCGAAAACGCGCGTCAGGTTGGTCATGAGGTCACCTGCGATACCGGAGCGCTCAAGCATCATGCCCATGAAAATGAACATGGGCAGTGCAACCAGCACCCAGTTCTTCATGACGTCCCAGACGCGATTCGCGCTCAATGACGTATAGGCCCAGTCGACGCCGATCGCGAAGCCAAGATCAATATCCAGGACAATGGCGATCACGGTGAACACGATTGCCAGGCCACCGAGTACCCAGGCGACGGCGAACCCAGACAAGATCAGCCCGATGAACGAAACGAACATCAGGATTGCAAGCGCGTCGTTAATTGACATTGCGCGGCCAATCGAACAAGTACGCTGTCGCGCGAGAGAATCGACTAATCCCGGCGACCAGTAACAACACCATACTCAAGGGCAGAAAACTTTTGATGACCCACCGATACGGAAGGCCGCCCGGCGCATCCGATATCTCTGCGATCGTAAAGGAATAAGAAACGAAGGGGACGGAGAAGATCAACATTGCGATGACAAACGGAAAAAACAAAAGCAACAGTCCGTACAGCTCGATCCAGGCCTGCCAGCGCAGACCCATTCGCTCGTGAAATATGTCCACCCTGACGTGATTGTCACTGTCCATGCAGGTCGCGAGACCCATCAGGAAGCCGGCGGCATAGAGGTGCCACTGGATCTCTTCAAATTCAATGCGGCCTTCGCCGAAGACATAGCGCATTGTCACATTGACGACGACAACGAGAATCAGAACAAACCATATCCACGACATCACGCGCAGCAGGCTTTTAAATATGCGTCGCGTCGCAGTCGACAGGCGCGTATGGGGGAATCGTTCGCGATGCGGAAGAACTTCGCTAATTTTCGAAGCATCGATACTCAAAACGATCTCGGCAGGTAGCCTTTGGTTTTCCAGTAGCGATACGTTGCGGAAAATTCACGTTGCGATTTGAGAATTCTCGCGAACTGTTCGTCCTTGGCCGCTTCTTCGTCGAGTACCTCCTGGGTCACCGCACGCAATTCCTCGAGGATTTCGGTCGACAATGTGCTCGTGATGACGCCCTGTTCCTCGAAATCGCGAATCACCGCGCCCTGCAGGTATTCTGACTCCGCGATCGACAGCATTGCGGAGGCCTGACAAGCAACACGAACCATTGTCTGTGTTTCAATCCGGAGCTTGTTCCACTCATCGAGGTTGACTTGCAGATGCCCCACCGAAAAGGTCTGATGCCAGCCCGGGAAATAGTTGTACTTCGCGACGCGACCGAATCCCAGTAGTTGATCGACGACCGGCATGGAAAATTCTGTCGCGTCGATGGCGCCTTTTTCCAGGGCTTGAAAAATCTCTGCGGCTGGGATCATGGTTACCGATGCACCGACACGTTGCAGGACCTTCCCGCCAAGGCCCGCGAATCGAATTTTCAGACCGACGAGATCATCGAGAGACTCCACTGGCTTGCGAAACCAGCCGGCCGTCTCCGGGCTCGTTATTGAGCAGGCTATCGGCATGACATTGTGTGGTTCGTACAAGGCCTCGCCTAACGCGCGCCCGCCGCCGAAATACCACCATGCAGCAAACTCCATCGGTTCCATGCCAAACGGGACGGCCGAGATCAGCGTTGATGCAGGGATACGTCCCTGGTCATAGCCAAGCCACTGGAAGCCCGCCTGTACCTTGCCTTCCTTGACGCTTTCGGTAATCTCCAGCGCTGGCACGATCTCGCCCGGATCAAATGTTTTGATCTGAAAGGCACCGTTGCTCATGGCCCTCAGGTCGTCGGCGATGCGCTGTGGTGGTGGCCCGACTATGGGCAGGTTGGATGTGAACGACGACGTCAAGCGCCAGCGTACCTGTTCAAAGTCGCCTGACTGGCTCGCCGCATCGTCTTCACGCACCGCGCCCGGAGGACGGATCGCCAGTGAAACGAGGATACCGACAGCAAGTGCAACAAAGACTGCGACGAGCAGTGCGGCAGGCGACACGTTCCTCGTTGTTGTCATACGACTTCCCTTTACAATTCTCGTGCTATTTCTTTACACAGAAAAACGGGCTGCGGCGAAAGGATAGCAGCCCGAGTGTCTGTCAGCGGCCATTTCGACGATATCAGATCAACTGCGTTTTTATCGATACTTCTGGCATGATGGCGGTGATCGTCGTTAATTCGCAGTTCGTGGAATCCGGAATATGAGAAGTTTTGCCCTGATCCTCCTGTTGTTGGCCGTTATTGCCTGCTCGGAAGAGCTATCTACTCAGGCTGCGGCGCCTAATATCCTGCTGATCATCGGCGATGACATGGGTGTCGAGACGCTGGCGTCCTACGGCTTGGGGGAGAACCCAGCCAAGACTGCGACCCTCGATCAGCTGGCAGCGGAGGGTGTTCAGTTCACCAATTTCTGGTCCCAACCCGTTTGTTCTCCCACCAGAGCAACCATGCTGACAGGTCGATACGCTTTCAGAACCGGTGTCGGCAGGCCTGGTGGCGAGAAGGACAAG
>Ga0209165_10000270_pt1 | contig 19864 bp, 15 predicted proteins | sample tdAd001_FD_187122 | JGI IMG/M metagenome (GOLD analysis project Ga0209165, IMG submission 187122) | Marine sediment microbial communities from the Atlantic coast under amendment with organic carbon and nitrate - tdAd00.1 (SPAdes)... | ecosystem: Environmental > Aquatic > Marine > Coastal >... | reverse complement strand
CTTGCCACCGCTCCAGGCGAGGTCTTCATCTATGACCTCAGCCACTTGAAGCGTCTCAATCAGCGCATCATAGGCACCGTGAATATCGCTGACTGCGACAATTCTTTCGACATCTGAAAAGTGCCATTCATCCGCTTGCACCAAGGGCGCCGACAGGAAAAGGACTACCGCGCAGTGCACGAGGAATATTAATGGGTTGGTCATGTAACTCATCCGGCAACCGTTCAATAAGACTTCGGGCTGCTGTATCAAAAAAATCAAACGTGCCAGCAAACGAGTGCCGGGATGTTATTCTACGCCATTGGCGACCTCTCGAGCCACGGAGCCTGGATGATGAGCATTTGGACGCGCGCAGTAGAGATGGCGGGAGCGACACCCCCGGAACGCAATCGGTACGTCGACTTTCTTCGCGCCGTGTCGATCCTTATGGTCGTCACCGGTCACTGGCTGGTGGCTTCAACCTGGTATCAGGACGGCACACTGATTCCGGGTGACTTGCTCGAACTCCGACCCCGCACTCAATGGCTTACCTGGCTTTTCCAGGTGATGCCGATTTTCTTCATCGTCGGTGGTTACGCAAATGCTGTATCGCTTGAAAGCGCGAAGCGACGCGGTGTGGGTTATGCCGGCTGGCTCGCGACCCGCCTTCACCGACTTGTTACACCGCTGCTCGCATTGCTCCTCGGCTGGGGACTGCTGGCGACATTGCTGTACTTCTTTGGTGTCAGTGGCGACATCACCCGCCTCGCATCTCGTGGCGCGTTAATCCCGATTTGGTTCCTCGCGATCTACATCGCCATCGTCCTGCTCGCACCGTTAACCTACAAAGCTTGGCAACGCTGGGGATTCGTATCGTTGCTTGGATTCGCTGCAGCCGGTGCCCTGGTCGATGCTGCATTTTTCATGGCCAATATGGAGTGGCTGGGCTGGACCAACTACTTCTGGGTCTGGCTATCCGTTCATCACCTGGGCTACGCCTGGCGTGACGGTCGGCTCGGAAGTCCCGCCCGGCTGCTTATTTATTCGGCACTGGGCTTCGGCGTGTTGTGGCTGCTCGTATTCAAGGGGCCGTATCCATTTGCCATGGTTGGCTCGCCCGACGAAGGACTGAGCAACACGCTGCCGCCAAAAATGACACTGTTTGCCCTCGGCGTATTCCAGTTCGGGCTGCTGCTAGCCATCGAACCGCCAATGCGTAAGTTCCTCTCCAACGTTCGCGTGTGGGCCGCGACGGTACTGATCAACAGCATGATCATGACGCTCTACCTGTGGCACATCACTGTCATGATCGTAGTGGTTGCCCTCTCGTACATGATGGATGGATTTGGTCTTGGGCTTGAACCGGGAACTCTTGAGTGGTGGATTACCCGCCCAGTGTGGATCGGCCTTCTGTACGCCATACTCTTGCCGCTTACGATGGCCCTGTCACCCCTGGAGCGCCGGGCACGACCGGCCGATAAACCGATACCATCCGCCGTACGCCAGGTGGGTGGTGCACTCGTGATATGCCTGGGTGTCGCGTACCTGGCGCTGTTTGGATTTGGCAGCGCGCCATTGCCGTTTCTCGACATCATTGCATTCTTCACAGTGATTGCCGGGTCCTGGCTAAGCGGCCTGTTGCACGGCTTCAAATAGGGATAGATCGCGCCGCTTACAGTATTGGCTCGATCGGGAACAGGTTTATGAACCCGAGCGTGAGGCGCTTGCTGCGGCTCACTTCGCGATCCGGATTGAACTCGTGCGTTGTTTGCCAACTGTTCTCCGGCCGCATGTCGCGCTCGATACTCCCGGTCAATTCCCGCGCCAGCGACTCACTCTCAATCAATACACCGACTTCGGTATTCAGATTCGCAGAACGCGGATCCAGGTTAAAGGTGCCGATGTAGATTTTGTGATCGTCGATGACCATGCTCTTGGCGTGAATCGCGAATACAGGATTCTTGTCGGCCAGGCGCGGGTAGCGCTCCACAAGATCCGCCTGGATCTGCGGGTGCGGCATGTATTCATACAACTCAACGCCGGCATTCAGCAGTCTCTTTCGTTGTCTGAAGTAGCCGACGAACGCGGCGAGGTTATCGGTCGACGCCAGTGAGTTGGTGGAAATTTTTATTGTCACACCACGGTCATGGAGATCGGACAAAAGTTCGATGCCGCCTTTAGGCAGTACCAGGTAGGGCGACTGAATCAGGACGGAATGCTCGGCCCGGCTTACGGCTTCGATTAGGTCACTGGTCGACGCACCTCCTCCACCCAATCCTTCATCGCCTTCGTTTTTCCCCGGATCGTCGCTGATGAAGTGAACATCGTGCCAGGACATAGCTGCCAGCATGCCGGGAAATCTGGTTGGCAGATTTTCGATTGCTTCTTTCATTGCCAGTTCGAAATTCACAGGGTCATTCGCATATTCACGCAATTGCGCATACTTCTCCTGCACCTCTTGTGGCGTTACCTGCAGGTCTGAATCTTTTACAAGCTCCTCAACTGGAACGGCCAGCGCATGAGTCCAGAACTCGTCAAAGTTGGCGCGCATGTCGCGCACGGCGGGGCCGAGAATCAGGATGTCCCTGTCACGAAAGTTGTACTCATGGTCGAAATCGAAATACTCATCCGCCATATTTCGCCCGCCCGTGATTCCGGCGACACTGTCAAAAATGGCGGTCTTGTCATGCATGCGCTGATTGCTGCCGCGAAAATCCAGTAGTGCGTTCGTCATCATGCGCCAGGTAGATGTGCCCACCGAATACTTCGGATTATAAATTCGGATCTGCACATTCGGATGGGCAGCAAGCAGCAACAGAGTTTTGTCCTGGGCATTAATAAGGAAATCGTCGACCAGCACCCTGACTGCCACGCCACGGTCCGCCGACCTGAGCAACATTTCCGCAGCAAGAATGCCGATGTTGTCGTTACTCCAGATGAAGTACTGAATATCGATGGACTCTTGCGCATGTTGCGCCAGCCAGGCGCGGCCCATCAGCGCTTGTTCGCCCTTCTCCAGGATGAAGGCACCGGTCTTCTCGGTCATGAGCGCCGGACACTCCGGACAATCCGCCGCTATCCACTCCTGCAGTGACTGGCTCGATGCACTTGCCGATGCGAGCAACAGGGTCATGCACGCCAGCATGGCGCGCATGGGTCGAACTGAGCTCGAAGAAAGAACGTACATATGAATAACAGAATACAATCGCGAGCAACCGCAAGTCCACCGAGTGCATTGGGCGCAGTGCATCTATAGAATCGACTGCTGACAATCCACGCGTTGCAAACAAGAGTTCACTATGCGACTGAATCGAATCTGCCTGGCCCTGCTAATTTTTTCTGTATCTGAGCTATCGGCACAGGAATTTGCATGGCCACAGGAATTTACCGGTGAGAACGGCTCGGTTGTCGTTTTCTATCAACCGCAAATCGAAGAGTTTTCCGGGAACGGCCTTGAAGGCCGCGCGGCGATTTCAGTCAAACTGGCGTCGTCCGGTGGCACGCCGGTTTTCGGCGCGGTCTGGTTCAAGGCCGAGTTGGATACGGACCGTGACACGAGAACGGCCGTCCTGCGGGATATCGAAATCTCGGATGTCCGTTTCGCGGACGCGTCGGATGATCAAGCGCAGCAGCTTGCAGACTTTCTTGAGGAGCGAGTCAGTCGGTCACGCATAGAATTTTCGGTCGATGAGCTCCTGACCGGTCTCGATGCCGATACCTCGGCTCTCGCCAGGTCGGATCTCAAACACACACCTCCTGCTATCGTACTCGCCAAAGAACCGACGATTCTCGTGACGGTTGATGGCGATCCTGTTTTCCAGGAAATCGAGGGATCGAGATACGAGCGCGTCGTGAACACGGCCTTCCTGATTGCCAGGGGCGGAGGCGATCTCTATCTCTATATAGGCAGCAATCTCTGGTATGAATCCGATGCTGTGACGGGCCCCTGGACGCTCGCAGACAGAGTCCCGGAAGAGGTCAAGAGCCTCGTAGAGCCTGCCGAAGATGATGGTTCCGAGACGCAGAACGTCAACATAATGGTCGTTACAGAACCCACCGAAATCCTCGTGTCGGACGGGGATCCATCCTGGTCCCCGGTTGAAGGTATGGACTTGCTGTACATGGACAATACGGACAGCAATGCATTCCTCGAATTGTCGACACAAAAGTACTACGTACTATTATCCGGCCGCTGGTACAGCGGTGAGGCGATGCTGGGCGAACTTGAGTGGGCGCATGTTCCCAACGATGAATTGCCTGAGCCGTTTTCTGACATTCCCGAAGACTCGGTCAATGGCGCGGTCCTGAGCCAGGTGGCGGGCACACAGCAGGCACGTGAGGCCGTGTTGGACAACACCATTCCGCAAACCGCAGCCATTCAACGGGACGATACGTCTTTCTCGGTTGACTACGACGGGGCACCTGAGTTTGCACCAATCGAAGACATCAGCGTGCAGTACGCAAAGAACACCAACTCGGCCGTGTTTCGCTATGGCAATCTCTACTACGCCTGTGACGATGGTGTTTGGTACGTTGCCAACAGCGCGACCGGGTCGTGGAGCGTCGCAACGGATGTGCCGGAGGCTATCTACCAGATCCCGACATCAAACCCGCATCACAACGTGACCTACGTGAAGGTCTACGACGTAACACCACAGGTCGTCTACGTTGGCTACACACCGGGCTACTACGGCAGCTACTACTACCGCGGCTCCGTCATCTATGGATCGGGGTGGTACTACAACCCATGGCACGGACCCTACTATTACCCGCGCTATCCCACCTGGGGTTTTCACGTTACTTACAACCCCTGGTATGGATGGGGCTTTGGCGTGTCCTGGATGAGCGGACCATTTCGCTTCACGTATTCCCGCCACGGCAGTTGGTGGGGCGTCGGAGGCTATCGCCCCTACCCGCGTCCGGTCCCTTATGGTGGCTATCGGAAGACCAACATCAACATCGATAACAGCATCAACATCGGTGGTGGCAATCGCGTTCGGCCCGAAACACGGCCCAACATTTACAACCGTCCGGACAACCTGGCGAGAAATGTCGAACGACCGGCTCTACCAGCAGATCGTCAGGCACGTCCCGCGAACAATATTCAGAACAATGTCCTGACTGATCGCTCTGGCGACGTTTATCAGCGCGGCGAAGGCGGTAGCTGGAGCCGTCGCGAAAATGGGGAATGGACTAATCCGCAGAACCTGGATCGCAAGCCGTCGACAACGCCAGCGTCTCGGCCCTCGCAGCCATCAGTCCAACCGTCACAGCCAGCGGTTCGGCCGCCGTCACAGCCATCGATCTCACAACCCTCGACAGGCAACGTGAGCGACCCTCGCAGCCGGTATGCGGGATCGCAGAACTACGATCGAGCGGCTACGCGTCCTCAGCTAGAGCGAGACTACGGTGCGCGCCAGCAGGGAGCGCAGCGTACACAGAGTTATCAGCAACGGCCATCAGCGCAACGGCCTGCCCAGAGGCCGGCGCCAAGCCGGCGGCGTTGAAGCCGCAGGCTACTGGCACATTGGGCGAATCTTGTGCGACTCGCGTACCGCATGCAGGTAGCGGTGCACGTTGCCGTCGCTGAAATAGTAGTAAACAGTATCGTTCGGCATGATCGCGACGATGATGCCGCCAAATCCCGATAGTACGACAACCCATGCGGGCCCTTCGCAGCCGAGATATGAAGACACATCAAAGCTGCGAAACCCGTTGTTGTAGTGGATGGTGGGGAGCTCCGCGACGTGACCCGGATCATCGGGCACACGTTGCTTGGTCGCATCAAACAAAGCCCTGTCGAGTATTTCCTCACCGTTCAACCGTCCATCCTGTGCGCCGATGAACTGAGCTAGCCGTGCAACATCGTCTCGAACAAAGGTGAGTCCGAATCCTGTAAACGGTTGCGCGACATCATCGTAGGTGCGACGGGTGGCCTGCGATAAAACACTAAGGGCTAAAGGCTTCCAAATTTTCTCCACAAGCAGGTCGTCAAAAAAATCTGCGTCGGGGCCATTGTGCGACCTCAGCAAGCCGTTCATCGCAACGCCCGCCAGGTAAGTATCCCAAGTGTGATAGACCAGGTGCTCTCCCGGCTCCGACTGTCGCGGATACTCGTTGCAAGCGTAGTCAATTTTCGACGCGTGATCGTCCCCATTGAAGAAGCGGCTGTTGGTCGCCGCATCTTCATCCGCATGCAGTTCTGGTGATCCAAAGTGACCCGTCGTCATGTCGAGCGCGTGCTCAATGGTCACACCCTGCCAGTCTTCAGCACATTCCGGCACGTAGTCTTCTATTAATGCATCTGCCGTCCCAGGATAGTTGGCCTCCATCAACATCAGCCCGAGCCCACCGACGAGCGACTTGGCCGTTGAATAGGACGGCAACGCCATTTCATTGCAGTAGGGATACTTGCCGCGAGGTGTCTCGCAACCGCCAACATAGTGTGCCCCGTCGATGACAAACCCGTACGCCGACATATCTCCCGGATCAATCTCTTCGGCCGAGCCAAATTCTGAAGGATTGGCACCTGTATAGTCGTCTGAGATTGTTGCGACCGGTCGCTGAGGGAGACGGCTCTGTCGGTTCTCCCTGGCGAGTCTTATGGACTCGGTCGCGCCCTCGACGAACCCGGGCTCGTAGGTCGCCGTAAGAAGCCCACGCATTTCAAATTGCATGTAGCGACAGGTCTGGTTGCTGATCTGGAACGCGGCATTGGAAATATCGCCTTCGTCATTGAACAGGAAGCTCAACACTCCGTTATGGGTGCAATCTTCCCTGCGCTCTTTGAGTGCAAACGGGATGGCCACCCGGCTAAAGCCGTGATCGTGCGCTTCGTCCCAAACCCTGCCCGGCCGCAATACCAGGTCCCACCATTCGTGTCCTGTGTCGATTGGGCCCTGCGCCATTGGCACGAGGTAGCCGTCGTCCTGGACAAATTCGATATCGAACACCGGCAACTCGTCGACACCCGGCCGCGACGGTGTGATGAGATCCAGATCATCAACCAGCAGGTCGAAGACATTTGCCTGTGCGTTCGTGTCTAGTTGCAGTCGGCCTGAGAACGTATTTGACGCGGGGTCAAATGTGCCGACCGGTGCGAATTCGGCTAACTGCAGCGGCTGCTCCAGTACAGCCCCACTCGTGAGCAAACCAAAGGACAGCACTCTTTCGCTGTCAGCCTTCCCGCACGCAACTAACGCTACGCAACAACACCAGGTAAGCCAACGTCCCAAGGTCATCTGCGATCGAGTACTCGGGCAGGAATTATCATCACGACGAGACATAGAATGAGTGCAACGACTGACATGTTAATCAGCAATGAGTAGTTATTGTCCCCCACCACCAACGCAGCGACCGCAGGGCCTGACGCCAGGCCCATCTTGGATGCGAATCCGCCCATAGCAGCCATCTGCCCGGTCGAGTCAAACTCCGAACACATGCCAAGCAGGTAAGAAATGACAAATGCCCAGCAAATACCCCAGAGCACGTTTGACCACCAGTAAATCGAAGTCTCCCAGCCACCGGGCATAATGTCGCTGAAATGCAAAAGCCACAGACTGAATGCCGTCAGCACAATGGCAATTCCAACGGGTACCGTTCGTCCGAACCGGGTCGACAGCAGTATGACCATCACCGAACCCACGATGGCGATCCACGCCGCCACGCCCAACGCGTTGCTGATGAAATCCATTTCAAGCATCGCGTTTCTGCCGATGCCAATCGCATAGGCAAAAATACCCATATTGGCGGCCTGAAAAAGAAACGTCGCAAGCAAAGCCAGCGCGATCAATTTGATACTGCCGTTTCGAGTCGTCCCTTCGACCTTCTTCTCACGTGGCGGATAGTCCGACAGGAAAGGCAACATCATCAACGTCACGATGCTGAACGTAATGAGTGACATGAACAGCGCCTTGGTACCAAACTCAGGCACCAGCGACGGCAAATACATTATCCCAAGACCACCGAGTCCGAATTGAATTGTAAGCAGGTAGCCAAACGTGCGATCGACTTCGGTAGTGCGAGACATCACCGCGAAGCCGATGCCGACCAGCATTCCTCCGACACAGCCATGTATGAATCGGGTACCAATCAAAGCATTCGCGCTGGTCAACATCATTGAGGTGACGTCGATTGTCATGAGGCCGAACAAGAGAGCAACTGCCGCGTATCGCCAGTTGATGTGCTTCACCAGGAAAACCGCAGTTAACGCGCCGACCGCCGCACCGTACATGTTGGCCGATCCAACCAGGCCAGCCTCTCGATTGCTGAAACCAAGACCCTCTCTCAACCCATCCACGAGCGCAGGCATGATGTTCACGTAGAACAACCCTGCCGTTGCCAGAAACGCGAGCAACACACGGGCGATCTCGCCATTTGGCGCCGCAACTGGAAAACTCTTTCTTGTCATGTGTCTGCCTTTCGTCTGTTAAGCCTGATGACCTTTCAGTACGCCGGCTCGTTGCAGGATCTCTACGGCTGGCTGCAAGTATTCTTCGTAGTCTTTCCATTTACCGACCGAGCTCTTGTATACAGGCCGACGAATCTGCGCTGTGCTCGCGGTCGTTGATGCTTCTTTGTTCTCGTAGAACTTCAGGCACTGTGCCTGCCAATCGAGGTTGCACGCGCCCAACATCTGTCGCGTCTTATCCTCAATATCGTCCACAAGCTCTTCATATTGAATGGTGTGAATCACACCCGGCAACACCTCGTTCCAATGTTGCATCAGCCTGTGATAAGCCACGAAATACCTGGCCAGTTCCTCGAGGTCATAAGAAAACGGGTACGCATCGACGAATAACTGTTTGTAGATTGCGTAGCAGGTATCCATCGGGTCGCGCTGAAGATTGATAATCGTCGCGTTTGGCATCGCCAGGTGAATCAAGCCAACGTACAGATAGTTCAGCGGCATCTTGTCGATAAAACGTTTGGAATTCCCGGTAAACGGCCGAGTGCTGGCTATGTAGGATTCCCCAAGACGCTGAAAGTCGAGTTGCGCCGATGATTCCACCATTTGATCGCGCGATATCTTCTTGTCGACGTTTTGCGCCCGCATCATCGTCATCAACTGTGCGGCGAAATTGTTCAACTCTCCGGCAGCAAACACATCAGAGTGGCTGGCCAGGATGCGTTCCACCAGGGTCGTGCCAGTCCGCGGCATGCCCAATATGAAAATCGGCTCAGGGTTCTCGCAGCCCGGCTCTGCATTCTCAAGTACACCACGATCGAAGGTACGCTTTATCGCATCGATCGTTTCCAGGTCCCTGTCGACTTCGTATTTCATTAGCTTGCGTCTGCGATCTGACCCAGCTTTCAAATGTTTGAATGATCGCTCTGCCTCCCCGAGGTCTTCCAGTTCCTTTGCCAGGGCATAACTGACCTGGACCCAACCGCGATCGTCCTGGAGATTTCCTGTAAGTACCTGCTCGAGTTCCTTGACGTGATTACGTTCTTTCGTTTGTGGGCGAAGTTCCGATCGAATCTTGTAAGATTCATAATCAGCAGAGTTCAGGCGTATAGCTACGTCGTAGTTCTCCTCTGCAGCTGCCAACTCTCCAAGGGATCGCTGCAAACACGCAAGGTTGTAGTAGTTGCGCGAATCATCAGGCTCTAGTTCCGCAGCCTGTTTGTAAAGATCAGCTGCCGCCTCGCGGGATCCCAGCTGCGTAAGCAGCATACCTAACGATGACATCTGGTAAGCCGATTTCATCTTGCGCTCAGACAAAGCCTGTACGGCAGGCTTGAGCTCATCGATACGCCCCAGGCGAGCAAGACACATCGCTCTTTGTAAATACCATTCGATCTTTTCGGGGTCGACCGACAACGCGCGTTCAATGGCGGCCAGAGCCGCAGCAGCATTACCAAGTTTCATCATGAGATGACTCGCCGTATGCCACCCGGAACCGTATTCCGGATATTGCCGATTGAGGTTCTCGCATTCGGCCACGGCCTGCTTGGCGTCGCCTTGTCCGAACAACTTCCAAACGCGGCCCTCCAACGAGCTTGCTGCTGCGAAATCAGGGTTTCCAGTTTGTCCGGCTTTCATGGTGGCTAACATACTAGAACAGGCGCAGTGCAGACAAAAAAGCCCGGCACAATGTGCCGGGCCTTATTTCGCTTGATGAAATTAACGTGCTAACTACGACTAGAACCGGTAGCCAAACTTCAGGCCAATGGTGCGCGGCTGAACGATGAATTGCCGATTGCCGTTGCCGTACCAGTTCTCAAATATGCCGGTATCGTAGCTCCAGTCCGTTTGTGCAAAACCACCGGACGCCCCTGCTTCGTCGGTCAGATTCCTGACGTACAGCGTAGCAGTCCAGTTTTCCGCGCCCAGCGATGCCGTTGCGCCCAGTAGCGTGAATGCGTCATAGGTTTCATTAACCACGCTATCCTGGTCGATAAAGCCCTCCGAATCGCTCTGGTAGTAAGCGTTGAAGGCCACGACGAGGTCCATAGTCGAATTGAGATCCCACGTATTATCGAGGCTCAGGCTAAGCGTGTTGCTGGGTGCGCCCGGTAAAGTCGAACCCTTTGGCGCTACGACGCCTCCGGTCTGTGGGCTAAGGAAATCCTTATCCAATTCCGCGTTGACGTAGGTATAACCAACACGGTAGTGGAAGCTCTCCGCCAGACGTCCTTCCAACTCCAGTTCAATACCCTGGGTCGACGCTTTGTCGCCATTGGCCGCGACATAGAAGGCCCACCATGCGGATGTTGTATTCAGCTGCGGATTATCCCAATCCACCTGGAACAGCGAGGCGGTATAACGAATATTGCCTCCACCACCTTTGACGCCGATCTCATAGTTGGTAACCGAATCCGATTCAAATGTGCGCAGGCTTTCTACATTGGGCTCGCCGAACGGATCACCATTGTCAAAACTTGGCAGCGATTGTGCACCGCCGTGGCGGTAGCCCTCCGAATACGTCGCATAGAGCATAGTCGAGTCGTTCAGGTCCCACGATGCATTGATCTTCACCAGCACATCATCATCGCTGTCCTTGGATTGCGGCGCCTCGGGGGAGGCCAAATCGGGCAGCACCAACGGGAATCCGAGAATCACGTCATTGACGGTCTCATTGTCGAACCAACGCAAGCCGCCGGTCAGGTGAAACGTATCCGAGACATGATAGGTCAGCTCGCCATACAGGGCCGTTTCTTGGAATGAGGTATCACGGACGTATTCAAAGTCGATCTCGGTCAGATCAAAGCCCGGATACCAAACCGTCGGCCAGAAACCGGCACATTCCGGGCCACCCGTATTAACGCATGCCTGATGGAAAAGGTTCATACCGGGGTTATGACTGAGCTGGTAAACGCTATTGTCCTGATCCATGTAGAACGCACCGACCAGCCAATCGACCTTGCTATCTGAATCATTGGAAACCAGACGAAACTCCTGAATAAAGGCTTCATCGTCGTAGCCGCGCTCCGCGCGTTGCGCTGGACGCTGCCAACCACCACCATAAAAGTCTGCGTTCCAGTCACGGCCACCACTGGCCCACAAACCACCATTGTCGCTCTCGCCGACGCCTTCGTGGTTATAGGTCGATGTCGTCGAAGTGAATGTCGCGAAACCAAAATCCCATTCGAGATCAAGGGCGGCAAGCTCAGCATCCCTGGACGAGGGCTCGAGCAAAACCTGACCGCTGTCGTCGTCGCCGTACGAAAAGTAGCGCGGATCTCCAGAAGGCTGGTTATTGTCGCCGAGCGTTGTCGAACGACGTGACCCAATCTCGTCGTCCTGCATCTGGTAACTCAGCTGCAGACTGAATGAGTCGGAAGGCTCTACGCGCAATGAAACTCTCGCATAGTCGATCTTCACGAAATCCGCATCTCTTACCTCTTTAAAGCAACCGGGCTGGGTTAGAACATCGGCATCAGTTGCTCCTCTCGGATCGACACAGTTGCCACCCACGTTAATCAAGGGCTCACCAAAAGAGTTGAGCTCGTAGGCATTGACGTAGTCGATAACGCCATCGTTATCAATCCGGCTATAGATGGCACGAATTGCGGCTGTCTCACCCAGCGGGATATTGACCATCCCATCGAAGGCGACGTTGTCGCCATCGGAGCCCGACGTCTGGCTGTAGTCAACCTCGAGATCCGCTTCGAACCCCTCGGGGTTCGGCCGATTGCCGATGTAGCGGACGGTGCCACCCAGTGATCCGGATCCGTAGAGCGTACCCTGCGGCCCGCGCAACACTTCGACGCGCTCAACGTCTTTGATAAGGAAATTCGCGAACAGCGGCACGTTGTCATAGTACGTAGCAACGGTAGGTACCGCGTTAAGCATGATGTCGCCATTTTGCCCGTTGTCCACGTTCAAACCACGAATGACAATACTGTTCACCGTGCCAGAGTTGCGATAACCGCGATCGATCACGGTAATGCCGTGCATGGCCCGCAGAACATCGTTCTGATTAACAGCATTGTGCAACTTGAGGGCATCACCTGACATTGCAGAAATGTTGTACGGGATGTCGTGAACACTTGTTTCCCGACGCGTCGCTGTGACGAGAATTTCTTCCATCATGCCGTCATCGGCTCCCGATGATTGCGCCAATGCAAGCGGTGAGGTACCCGCAATCGCGGTTCCAACAGCGATTACGAGCGGCTTCTTGCTAAAAGTCGTCTTCGTTTTCATGGTTCTCTCTTTCCCCCTGCAAAATGCAGTAATTTCTATGAATAGAGCTTACTTGGCTTGCCAAAACGTCGTAGGGCCAGTTACACGAAAAATACTGGTCCAGATGGTCACCTAACCGCCCATTCCGCGGCCTGGTTTTCGTAATTCGCCCAATGCCCGAAGAGCCGCCGAGTCGTAGCCGTCGGCATAAGGCGGGAACGCCACCTTGCTGTCGCGAAAACTCTTCAGCGGTTGAGCCAGGTTGTGCCAGCCGTTCTCCCGAACATCGCGTAAATAATCAAGATCAAGTTTTAACGGTATGATTTCCCTACCGTTTCCAGCTTGATGAATGACCTCGCCACCCGGGCCTGCGATACAGGACTGACCAACGCCCATCGGCCCTGCGAGGTTGACGTCGAAGAAATACACCTGGTTCTGGGCGCCGTGGGCTCGGATCATCGCGATCTCGGCGCCGCGGTCGATGGTGCTCGTCAGGCTGGGATGCAGAATGACCTCAGCCCCCATCCAGGCCAGCGTTCGAATGGTCTCCGGGAACCACATGTCGTAACAATTGGAAACGCCGAAACGCCCGACATTGGGGATATCAAAGACCGTGAACTCACTGCCTGGCGTCATACCTTCTTCGTAGGGCGTCCAGGGAAACTGCTTGCGGTAGCGCGAAATGACCTCACCGTCCGGGTTGATCACCGGGGCTGTGTTGTACAGGTCGTCGCCATCGGACTCGTAGAAAGAGCCTGGGATCAACCAGATACCGTGAGAACGCGCGATATCGCAGAATCGTTCCTCGGTTGGGCTGGGTAACGGCGCTGCGCAGCTACGATCCACTCCACATGCCATTTCCGGCAAAATGACCATCTCGAGCCATGGGAACCGCGCCATGACCTTGTCGATCTCAGCCAGATTGGCATCCGTGTTATCTGCAAGCGGTGCTTCCAGCTGCAGTCCAGCTATGGCAAATGTCGTCATGTATTCCCCCTCTGCACAGCACACTAACCGCGATCAGGGGAGAGGCGTAGGTCCAGTTTTATACTGTATGTTGATCCAGATTGTGCCTATTGGGCCAGTTTTCCAGCCTGGACACCGTCTGGAAAGCGGATGAATGCGGAATCCACAATCTGCTTGTCGCTGTTGAAATACTTGATCTTGTCGCCGTCGAAAACGATGAAATAGCCCTTCTCTTCACCGTATACCCAGCGATCCCATTTTCGGTAGAGGAGTTCACCATCAACCCGCCAGCGGCCGGTATCGCTGTCTTCGTTCGCATATCCACGCTTGCCCAGCATCGTGCCGTCGGCCAGATGCTCAATCGTGCAGGGTGCACCGTGAACTTCGCGATACAAAACCGTGGCACCCGCCATGGCTTGCTGTAACTCGTCACCGGTCAGCCAATGGCCGGTCGACGAAGCCAGGTGTTCGACGTGCCCTTTCACGAGTTCGCGAATAAGCCCCACCAGTCGTTCGACGCCAGGCCGGATCTTGTCGACGGCCAGGCTTGTGACGCCCATGCGAAAACAGTTCTCAGCATTATCGCGGTTGGCGTAATAGTGCTCGACAGGTTCGAGCAGAATGCCGTGCTTTTCTGCCTCGCGCGTCAGGTTAGCGACATCGAAGTCCTTCGGTGTACGCACCCAGTAGGTGGTGCCACCGACTTCCGGCGAAATTTCCATCGGCACGCCGCGCACGTTGTTCAGCGCGCGCTGCAAAGCGACACGGCGCTCGCGGAAAATCCGACCAAGCCGCAGCATCAGGGAGTCGTAGTGACCGAGCGACAGGAAATAGGCCACCGCTCTCTGGTTGTTCAGCGGCGGGTGATTCAGAATCTTGCGCCGCAGCTGCCTGGCACGGCGTATGAAGTCCGGATTGGCGACGATAAACCCGAGGCGGATCCCGGGCGCCAGCGCTTTCGACAAGCTGGCGACATAGATAACACGGCCTTCGTTGTCCATGCTGCGCAACGCGGGCAACGGATGGTCCATGTAGTTGGTTTCGCACTCGTAATCGTCTTCCACAATCAGGAAGTCGTTCTCCACCGCCGCACGAATCAGCTCCTGTCGACGGTTCAGTGGCATTGAGACAGCAGTCGGAATCTGGTGGCTGGGCGTCACATAGACCGCGTTGACGTGCTTGAGCCCTTCGTCAACAACGATGCCATCCTCGTCGACCGCCTGGGCCGTCACATCAGCGCCACGCATTTGCAGCAGGTTGCGCATCTCGAAGTTGCCGGGTTCCTCGACGGCCACGGTCGTCGTCGAGTCCGCGAGCATCTGGCTGACGATGTACAGACTGTTCTGCGAGCCCATCGTGATCAGGATTTCGTCAGACCCGGCCTGGATTCCACGGCGCGTCAGGATCTTGGTACGAATCTCCTCGATGAGCTTGGGATCATCCGTATCGCCACTGCCTGTCGACCAATCATTGACGTCGGCAACACCGAGCGCCAGGCGAGTGGCCTCGCGCCACTCGGTCAACGGAAACAGTGTGGAGTCAAACTTACCGTCAATAAACGGGTACGGGTAATGCCGCCAGTTGGGCTGGTCGTGCACCTCGCGCCAGCGAGCAGGCAATGACCTTACTCGCCGTGCCCAGGCTTCACTTTCGGCCTGCGCCGCGACCGAGCCTTCCCCGCTGTGTCCGACGCGAGTCTCGAGGATCTCCTCGTTAACGAATATGCCACTGCGGTCGCGACTGACAAGGTAGCCGTCGGCAATGAGCGCATGGTATGCCGCGACGACCGTATTCCTGGCGACGTCGAGTTGCTGCGCCAGCTTGCGACTCGAGGGCAGTTTCATGCCGGGAGCGAACGAACCGTTGAGAATACCCTCGACGAGTTTCTGCCGAATCTGGTTCTGCAGATTCATCGCGCTGCCGGGGTCGAGATAGATGATGGCGTCTTGCACCGCTTCTCTCCGCTTATCCCGTGATGGTAACGGTTACCTTGCGCTCGTGCGGTGCGTGACGATGTTCCCACAGGTACACGCCCTGCCATGTGCCCAGGTCGCAACGCCCATCGCGTACCGGGAGATTCAGGTCGGCATGCGTTATGACGCTGCGAATATGCGACGGCATGTCGTCGGGGCCTTCCTGTGTATGCGTGTGCGCCGGATCGCCGTCCGGGGCGATGCGCGACATGAATGTCTCGAGGTCTTGCATAACGGCCGGATCGGCATTCTCACAAAGCATCAGCGACGCGCTCGTGTGTCGAATGAAGACATTGCACATGCCAATACTGGTACCAGAATCGTGAACCGCTGACTGGACCTCGGCGGTCAGGTCGTAAGTACCTCGGCCCTGTGTCGATACATGGATTTCGCGCTGCGATGTCACTCGATCAGACTAGCGACATAGGGTTCGCCGAATCTCAGTCGAATTGTCTTGGTTTTTCCAAACCACGGAATCGAAATGATGTAGATATTGTCGTATTCGCTTTCGTGAATCGGCGGCACCTTCTTACTCGCGCCGAGATTGGCGATCAGCTCCGGCACGGTATTGCTGTGGCCAACGACAAGGATAATCTTGCCCTTGTGCTCCTTGAGGATGGTTGCCAACACTGTCTCGGTGTCGCGCGCATCGTAGGTGTTGATTGGCAGGTCCAGCGCGTCAGCTATCGGACGAGCGGTTTCCTGGGTGCGGTTGTAGTCCGTTGCGTAAATCGCATCGATTCCTGCGACCACGTCCGCATCGACCAGTTGTCGAGTCAGCTCAGCGACGCGACGCTGCCCTGCTGCACTGAGGCCGGGATCGTCCGCAGGCTCAGTGGCTTTTTCGGCATGACGCACAAAGATGATCGTCGTGGTTGCCTGCGATTCGAAAAACCAGGCGAGCCCGATCGCAATCGCCGTATAGATGACAATGACCTGGATACGCCGCCGTCGGCGTCGTTTGCGATCGTTTTCGGTGCTTGCGCGCATGGAATGCGACTTTACGAGGTTTTGGCGGCTTTGACTACGCTTCGTCGCGGTCCTTGTCGACCACCTTGAATTCGCCTTCGATGACTCCGCCTGGTGCGCCAGGCGTCCTCTGGGCACCCTCATCCCCCATCGCTGGCCCCATTTTCCGCTTCAACCACCACACACGAATGCCGATGATCGCTGCCGACACCAAAACGATGCCGCTCAGAGCAATGAATGCGAAGAACCCAAGCACAATGGAAGCGCCAATAACCAAAGCTCCCGCGATTACTACGAGCGCATTGGCAATCGGGTTGCCTGCCGGGAAGCCGTTCTTCAGGGATGATTGACGCACAATTTTCCTTTAAAACAATAAGTTAAATTCGTTTTCTCGAATCAATATTATAACGTATCAAGGTCACTTTCTCGATCTGACAGATATATTGTGTTTCCGTTCGATTGCAAGCACAATGCGCGGCGCAAATCTGAACACCGGAGAGGTGGCAGAGTGGTCGAATGCACTGGTCTTGAAAACCAGCAAAGGTTTGTAGCCTTTCGTGGGTTCGAATCCCACCCTCTCCGCCACTTCCAGAGGACCCCATAATGGCAACGGCTCTTGTGACCGGCTGTAATCGCGGTATCGGCCTGCAACTCGTCAGGCAACTCATGGATCGCGGTGACGATGTCATCGGCGTTTGCCGCGAGGCCAGTGAGGAACTACAGGCCTCTGGCGCAACGATAGTCTCCGGGATCGATGTCAGCGATGGTGCTTCGATGCCCGCACTTTCGGCAGCCGTTGGTGATCGGCGGATCGACGTTCTGATCAACAATGCCGGAATCTTACGGCGTGATTCGCTGGCAGAAACCGACTACGACGGAATGCTCGAGCAGTTTCGCGTCAACACACTTGGGCCGCTCAGGGTCACCGAGGCCCTGCTCGACAACCTCGGTGAGGGATCCAAAGTTGCCATAATTACGAGCCGCGTCGGATCGATTGAGGATAATTCCTCCGGCGGTAACTACGGCTATAGAGCCTCAAAAACTGCCGTAAATATGGTTGGCACAAACCTGAAGCATGATTTGCTGCCGCGCGGAATCGCTGTCGCCCTCTTGCATCCCGGACTTGTGGCCACAGATATGACGGGTGGTACGGGCGTTGCCCCGGCCGATTCGGCGCGCGGTCTGATCCAGTGCATTGACGGGCTCGATCTCGCAAACAGTGGTGGATTCTGGCATGCCGAGGGCTACGAACTGCCCTGGTAGTGATAAACTCCACCGATTCACCAAGTAGAGGAAATCTGCATGCAAGAGAACATTAATCACCTGGCACCGGTTGCCCAGGCGTCCGTCGAGGAGAGATCCCAGTTTATCTGGAAGGTCTACGCTCATGTTGTGGGCGGTATTTTGGCGCTGGTCGCCATTGAGGCCTACATCCTCACGTCGGGAATGGTCAACGGCCTGATCTCATTGATGTATGGCAGCCCGATCCTGACATTTTTTGTATTTATCGGCTCCACGATGGCGGCACAAAGTGTTGCTCGTAGCGCGCAGTCCACGACCGTGCAATATGCAGCCTTTGCGGCCTATGTGGGCATATTCGCCTTATTCATAGCGCCGGCTATTTACTACGCTGAAATGAAACAGCCGGGCGTAGTCGACAGCGCGGCGGGCGTAACGATCCTGGGCGCTGTAGGTCTCATCGCCACGGCCATGATCACCCGCAAGGACTTCTCTTTCCTGCGCGGTATCGTCACCTGGGGCTTCATGCTGGCGCTTGTCGCCATCCTGGCAAGCCTGTTTCTCGGCTTCCAGTTCGGACAATGGTTTTCCGTCGCGATGATCGGCCTGCTGGGCGCCGCGATCCTCTACCAGACGGGCGAGATCATGCGCACCTACCCAACGAACAAATACGTCTCAGCGGCTCTGGAACTGTTTGGTTCCATTGCACTGTTGTTCCTCTGGATCCTGCGTTTCATGCGCGAGTGACCCGACTCTTAGACACAAGGAAAAGGCCCGCACTGCGGGCCTTTTTTTTGCCAAAATGCCTGCGGCTTTCACGGATGTTGCCACTGGAGACTACGTGTTATTTGTTAGTTGCCAGCAGGCAAACAGGCACTGACAAGGAGCGCCGAAATGAAACGATTCTCAGCCCTTACCCTGCTCCTGACATGCGTTCTCGTGTTGAGCGGCTGTGATGAAGACCGCACGATGTCCGAGCGCGGCTTCCGGCTGCCCGAAGGCGATGCCATGGCGGGCCGCGAAACCTTCCTCTACATGCATTGCAACCAATGCCACACAATTAAGGGCGAAGAACTACCCACGATTCCTGGCTTCGAGCCATTTGTCGAACTCGGTGGATCTGTTACACGCGTAAAGACTTACGGCGAACTGGTCACTGCGATCATTAACCCGTCGCACAAACTCGCAGAAGGCTATGCGGAAGACCTCGTTTCGGAAGACGGCAAGTCAAAGATGTACGTGTATAACGGCTTCATGACCGTTCAGGAATTGACAGACCTGGTCATGTTCCTGCAACCGCACTATGACGTCGTGCCGCCGGAGTTCCACTACAGGGTCTACCCCTAGATAGAAGTTGCTCCGCCCATGTAAGGCTGCAGTGCGTCCGGCACGCGGATGCTGCCGTCGGCTTGCTGGTAGTTCTCCATGACAGCGATCAGCGCACGACCCGCCGCAACGCCCGAGCCATTGAGTGTGTGAATTAGCTCCGGCTTCCCTGTGTCGGGATTGCGCCGGCGTGCCTGCATGCGTCGTGCCTGGTAATCGTTGTAACTGCTGCAAGACGAGATTTCGCGGTACTTCTGCTGTCCGGGCAGCCAGGCCTCGATATCATAGGTCTTGGCCGAGCCAAAGCCGACATCGCCTGCACACAACACGACGACGCGATACGGTAACTCCAGCCGTTGCAGAATGACCTCGGCATGCCCGGTTAGCTCCTCCAACGCCCGCTCAGAGTCCCCGGGCGCAACAAACTGCACGAGCTCGACCTTCTCAAACTGGTGCTGCCGAATCATGCCGCGCGTATCCTGACCGTAGGAACCGGCTTCTGAACGAAAACACGGCGTGTGCGCCACATACCGCATGGGCAACTGGTCCGCCTCGAAGATCATGTCGCGGGCGAAATTGGTTACAGGAACCTCGGCGGTCGGGATCATGTAGAACGGCGTCTCGGTCGTTGTCTTGAACAAGTCCTCTTCGAACTTCGGCAACTGGCCCGTGCCCACCAGGGCATCGTACTGTACGAGATAGGGAACGTAAGTTTCGACGTAACCGTGATCCTGCGTATGCGTATCGAGCATGAACTGAATCAGTGCGCGTTGCATCCGCGCCA
>Ga0209165_10000268_pt1 | contig 20121 bp, 20 predicted proteins | sample tdAd001_FD_187122 | JGI IMG/M metagenome (GOLD analysis project Ga0209165, IMG submission 187122) | Marine sediment microbial communities from the Atlantic coast under amendment with organic carbon and nitrate - tdAd00.1 (SPAdes)... | ecosystem: Environmental > Aquatic > Marine > Coastal >... | reverse complement strand
TATCCTCGAACATACGAAGGCAAGCTATGTCCTGGTCGTTATTCCGTTACTGTTCGAAACCAATTTTCAGGCCCTGGTGGACCGTATCCTGGTGGTTGATTGTCCGCCTGAGGTACAGCTCGAACGCCTGCTAAATCGTGACCATATCGATGAGCCCCTTGCGCTTGAAATGCTGTCCCAACAATTGAGCAATTCCGCAAGGCTGGCAAGGGCCCACGATATCGTCGATAACAGTGAAAACGCCGTTGATCTGGCGTCACAGGTCGAGGCTTTACACCAACTCTACCTGCAACTATCCAGTGGCTAGTGCGGTAGATCATTCTACAGTCCGTCCGGCATGGACATTTGCCCCCTGTTTTCGGCTATACTTTAGTCGTTTTGCATAATTTCACGAGCAATGTCAGCTAAATACCAGACTTTCGAGCAGCCGCTAAACGAACGCATTCGCATGTGCCTTCGCGTCGAAACCCTGATGAACAGGTTTCACTATTTCGAATCACTGAAAGGCGACTGGAGCGCCTACAGCGCCTTGCAGGCTATACTCGAACTAACTTCATTGCTGGAACGCGGTGATTTAAAACAGGAATTGATGAAAGAGCTTGAACGCCAGCATGGCGCTCTCAAGGCATTGTCGAAACACCAGGGAATAGATCACTCCAAGCTGGATCTGGTTTTAAGCAAACAAAAACACTCGCTAACCCGGATGCATCATCTCGATGGCAAGCTGGGTGAACATCTCAAACGTGTCGATTTTTTGCTTGGCATCAAACAACGCATCTCGATACCCGGAGGTTCCTGTGACTTCGATTTACCCCAGCTACGCTTCTGGCTCAATCAAACGCACGAGCAGCGCCAGGCCGATTTAAAGGAATGGGGTACCCCCTATTGTGAGCTGGAAGAAGTGATCGAACTGGTGCTAACTTCTATTCGCGATAGCGCCATGGCAAAAACAGTAATTGCTGAAAACGGTTTTTATCAAAAGTCTCTGGATACCAAGCAATCTACCCAGTTAATTCGTATCAGCATCGATGCCAGCAAACAGGTGTACCCCGAAATTAGCGCCGGCAAGCATCGTTACTCGGTTAGATTTATGCAACCAAATTCGGGGGACAATCCCCCTACGCAGGTCAAGGAAAGCGTAGAATTTCTGTTGTCACGCTGTTCTCTTTGAGGCACATCTGAAAGCAGTCGATTTTAGCGTTGTTTCAACGCATCAAGAATTGGCAGATCTGCATCCGGAAACCGGTAAGCACTTATTTGATTGCAATCTATCCAGGCCAGCGCCTGCTGTTCCTGCGACATAACATCACCCTGGTAGTCATCGACGATCCAGGTATCCAGCAAGATGTTCCTGTCCGGATATCGATGATAGACCTGCATGAATTGCGTTGCCGAGATGGCCCTGATATTGATTTCCTCAACCAGTTCACGCTGCAAAGCCTGTCGCGGCGACTCATCGGCTTCGACTTTACCGCCGGGTAATTCCCAGTAGTGCTCCAGATGCTTGCCTTTCTGGCGGCGCGCGATTAGAAATTGCTGACGGCTATCCTGCTTCCAGATAATTGCGGCAACCACATGGATATGGTCATCGTCGAGCTCGTCCGGATCAACCAGCGAGCGCTCAACTCCGGTATTCGGCATTTATCTTGACGTAGTCGTAAGACAGGTCCGTCGTCCATATCCTGGCGCTGGCACTGCCCTGGTTCAAATTAACGCGGATTGTTATTGCTTCCCCGTCCATCGCCGCCTGCCCCATCGCTTCCGTATACCCGGGATCGGGCAAGCCGTTGTTTAGCAAACAGGTAGCGCCGAGATAAAGGTCTATGCGTTCTATATCGAGGCTATCAACCCGGGCTCGACCGATTGCAGCGAGGATTCGACCCCAGTTGGCATCTGCTGCAAACAAGGCGGTTTTAACTAGCGGTGAATGTGCGATGCAATAGGCAACTTCTTTCGCATCATCCTCACTCGAGGCCTGCTGCACTTCGATGGTGACGAACTTTGTAGCACCTTCTCCATCGCGAATAATGGCCTGTGCGAGTTGTTCGAATACTTCTCTCAACGCGGCAACAAAATCATCTTCCCGGTTTGATATGCGCACCCCGCTGGCGCCCGTCGCGATTAGTACGCAAGCGTCATTAGTCGATGTATCACCGTCTACCGTAATCGAATTAAATGACTCTGCGACCGACTGTAGCAGCAAGGCCTGTAGCTCATCTGGCTCGATGAGCGCATCGGTCGCAACATAGCTCAGCATGGTCGCCATATCCGGCCTGATCATGCCTGAGCCTTTCGACATACCCGTTATCGACACCGGTTGATCGCTTATCATTAGCTGTTTACTGAACGCCTTGGGCAGCGTATCAGTGGTCATGATCCCCTCCGCAGCCTGCAACCAGCTATCGGTATGCAACGACGCATACAGTGCCGGAACGGCCCCGGTGATTTTTTCAAGGGGTAACGGTGCCGCAATAACCCCGGTCGAAAATGGCAACACTGTGGTGGGATTGACCTGCGCAACCTGCGCGACTGCGGCACAGCTCTTATGCGCCGCATCAATGCCCTCATTTCCGGTGCCAGCGTTGGCGTTACCGGAATTTATCAGCAGGAAGCGAGCCGCCGGAACTGCTGCCAAATGCCGACGTGCAACGGTTACCGGAGCTGCACAGAAGCGATTTTGGGTAAACACCGCGGCGACACTCGATCCTTCTGCAATTTCAATCAGAACCAGATCTTTATCAGTGCTATCTTGCTTGATGCCACTATGTGCCGCACTCAGGCGAATACCTTTCACCGGATGCAGGGTGGCTGGCGCTTTCAATCCTACGGCCATCGGCGCAACCTCTACAGTTTACCGTGGCATTGCTTGAATTTTTTACCCGACCCACACCAGCAGGGTTCGTTACGACCTATCTTGGGGTCTTTACGCACGAAGGGCTGATGCTCATCCCCGGGTTGCTCGGCATCAAGTGGATTCCGTGCATTGGCATGCTCCATCTTGATGCTCTGATCGGGTTGATGGCTTTGTTCCAATGCTTCAACCTGTTCTTCGCCGCGAATTTGCACCCGGGCCAAAGCCTGTACAACTTCGTAATTAATGCCCTCGAGCATGTCGGTAAACATTTCAAATGATTCGCGCTTGTATTCCTGTACCGGGTTTTTCTGCGCATAACCGCGCAGACCTATTCCCTGGCGCAGATAATCCATCGCCGCCAGATGTTCTTTCCAGTGGCGATCAAGAATCATCAACGTGATCTCTTTTTCCAGTCGCACCAGTAACTCATCGCCCAGGGTATCCGCCTTGGCCTGGTAAGCCTGCTCGAAATTTTCCAGGATACGATCATAAATGGCAGTCTCGGAGATATTCTCATCATCATCGAGCCAGATCTGGACAGGCAAATCGACGCCAAACTCGTTACTCAGCGCCTGCTCCAGGCCGGCAATATCCCACTGCTCGTCGATTGAATTAACCGGCACATGGGCGCGAAAGATACCCTGCAGTACATCTTTACGCATATTTGCGATCGCATCGGTAATACTTTCGCTGTGCAGCAAATCGTCACGTTGCTGGTAAATGACCTTGCGCTGGTCGTTAGCGACATCATCGTATTGCAACAATTGTTTGCGGATATCAAAGTTATGTGCCTCGACCTTGCGTTGGGCATTTTCTATCGCGCGACTAACCCAGGGATGCTCAATCGCTTCCCCTTCTTCCATACCCAGTTTCTGCATCAAACCGGCAACTTTTTCGGATGCAAAAATACGCATCAGGCTATCTTCCATGGAGAGGTAAAAACGGGAAGAACCCGGGTCTCCCTGGCGCCCCGATCGACCACGCAACTGGTTGTCAATGCGACGTGATTCGTGGCGTTCGGTGCCGATAATATGCAAGCCACCCGCCGCAATTACCTGGTCATGGCGTTGCTGCCATTCAGCAGTCAGTTGGGTACGCGGTTCCTCCTGATCTTCTGGAATCTCCTTCAACTGCACTTCCAGATTCCCACCCAGTACAATATCCGTACCGCGTCCCGCCATATTGGTGGCGATGGTAACCGTGCCGGAAAGACCCGCATCGGCGATAATTTTGGCTTCACGTTCATGCTGCTTGGCATTCAAAATCTGGTGTTTGATCTTCGCCTTGTCCAGCAATCCGGAAAGGTACTCCGATGTTTCTACGGAGGTAGTGCCCACCAATACCGGTTGTCCACGCCCGACACAATCACGTATATCCTCGATGATTGAATCGAACTTTTCTTTAGCCGTCAGGTAAATAAGGTCGCCGAGGTCTTCACGCACCATCTGCTGGTTGGTGGGAACGACGACAACTTCGAGGCCATAGATTTGCTGAAATTCAAAAGCCTCGGTATCGGCGGTACCGGTCATCCCGGCGAGCTTGTTATACAGCCTGAAATAGTTCTGAAAGGTAATCGATGCGATGGTCTGGTTTTCATTCTGAATACTAACCCCTTCCTTCGCTTCGATCGCCTGATGCAAACCGTCGGACCAACGCCGGCCGGGCATAGTACGTCCGGTAAATTCATCGACGATTACAATTGCACCGTCTTGCACGAGGTACTCAACATCCCGGCTGTATAGCGCGTGCGCTCGGAGACCCGCGGTCAAATGATGCACCAGCATAATGTTGGCCGCATCATACAGGCTCTCACCTTCACCCAGCAGCCCTGCTTCAGTCATCAGTCGCTCGGCAGTGTCATGACCCGATTCGGTTAAAAACGCCTGCTTGGATTTTTCATCGACGCTGTAATCACCCGGTCCGTCTTCGACCTCGACCCGGACCAGACCTGGAATGATGCTATTAATGCGACTGTACAACTCGGAACTATCGCTGGCCTGACCTGAAATAATCAGCGGCGTACGTGCTTCATCGATCAGGATTGAGTCGACCTCGTCAACGATCGCGTAATTCAGCTCACGCTGCGTGCGTTCTTCGAGCGAGAAACACAAATTGTCGTGCATATAGTCGAAACCGAACTGGTTGTTGGTTCCGTAGGTAATGTCGGCCTGGTAGGCTTCGCGCTTGCTATCGTAATCCATCGAACTCAACACGACACCGACACTTAGGCCAAGGAATTGATAAATCTGCCCCATCCAACCGGCATCGCGCTCGGCCAGGTAATCGTTCACAGTAACTATATGGACGCCTTTCCCACTTAGCGCATTAAGGTATGCTGGCAGCGTTGCGACCAGGGTCTTGCCCTCACCGGTGCGCATCTCCGTAATCTGGTTATTATGCAGAATCATGCCGCCGACCAACTGCACGTCGTAATGACGCATGCCGAGTGCCCGAACCGAGGCTTCACGACACACCGCAAAGGCTTCGGCAAGCAATTGCTCAAGCGATTCACCGTCGGCAAAGCGCTGTTTCAGCTGGTCAGTTTTCTGCGTTAACTGATCATCATCAAGCGCCTGTAACTCGGGCTCAAATTTATTAATTCCATGGACGCGCTGCTGGAGTTGTTTGATGATTCGGTCATTACGACTGCCGAACAGAGTTTTTATGATTTTAGACAACATCGGACGACTGCTTTAACAGATTTGATTTCAGAGGTGGAGGTTACTTGAAAAGTTTCAAGCAGGCTGGTAAAAAAAGACGTCCCCGGTCAATTCGAAGCACGAATAAATCGCACGGGATTGACTTGACGTCCATTTCTAATCACTTCGAAGTGCACGTGCGGGCCGGTAGAACGACCCGAAGAACCAATCTCGGCTATTTGAAAGCCCTTTTCAACTGTGTCGCCCACGGAAACCAGCAGGCGAGAATTGTGTGCATAGCGGGTGGAATATCCATTGCCATGAGCAATTTCTATCAGGCTTCCATAGTTGTAGCGTTTACCTGAATAGGTAACTACGCCTTTGGCAACGGCAATCACCGGTCCACCGAGCTTGCCCGCAAAATCTATACCCTTGTGCATTTCGCGTCGGCCCGAAAGCGGGTGTGTACGCATGCCGTAATAGGAGGATAACCAGCCTTTTAAAATCGGACGGCCGCTGGGTTCGACTTCTTTTTGAAGATTTTCATCCAAAACCAGATTCTCCATCACGACTAGCTGATTCTCGCGGTCTTCAAGCTTTGAGCTTAGTTCGTCGATAGCCCTTGATAGTTCATCGAACTCGAAAACCCTGTTTGAATTGGTCTCCGGACCGCCCAGGGCCGGGATACTGTCAAAATCGAATTCGGCTTTATCGATACTTGCCATATGCACCAGTTTACGCCCTAGTGCATCCAGCCGCATGACATGCGCCTGCAACAAGCCAATGCGCGACGAGAGCGCGTCGATATCCGCGTCGGCTTCTTCACGAATATGTGTCAGCTGTACCTGTTGGCGATGCACATCCGCCTGCCATTTGTCGATCAGGGCCTGGTTATCCTGGTCCGGGTTGAGGGTGTAACCCCAATACACGGCGCCCGATGTCATCAGGCCTGCGAATCCGGCCAGCAATAACAGATGCAGCGGTTTTGCAAGGTTTAACCCGCAAATCTGACCTCTGTTTGATGACAGGAACAGTATATTCACAGATTTACCTACACCGCCGCTTCGACAGGTTGAGCATAAGATATCGGTGCGGTGGACGCATCCTTGAAGGTGATCTCCTCCCATGCATTCTTATCTGCAAGTAACGCCAGCAACAGTCGATTGTTCAGCGAATGTCCAGATTTATAACCGGAAAAAGCGCCAATCAGACTATGACCGAGCAGGTAAAGATCGCCGATAGAATCCAGAATCTTGTGCTTGACGAATTCATTGTCGTAGCGCAATCCATCTTCATTCACAACCCGATAATCATCGAGCACTATCGCATTGTCCTGACTACCGCCCAGCGCGAGGTTGTTAGCCCGAAGAAACTCGATATCTTTCTGAAAACCGAAGGTTCGCGCCCGACTCACTTCCTTGACGAAAGAGGTGGTAGAAAAATTGATCTGGCAGTTTTGTTTTTGTTTGGTAAACAATGGATGGTCAAAATCAATTTCAAAATTGACTTTGAAACCATTGAAAGGTTTGAATTCAACCCACTTATCGCCGTCTTCAATCCGAATCGTTTTCTTAATCTTGATAAATTTTTTGGCCCGGTTCTGCTCGACGATTCCTGCTGACTGTATCAGGAACACGAACGGACCTGAGCTGCCGTCCATAATCGGCACTTCTTCGGCGGTGAGGTCGATATAGGCATTATCGATGCCAAGACCAGCGATGGCGGACAACAGATGTTCTACTGTCGAAATTCGGACATCGCCTTCCATCAATGTGGTGGATAAGTTCGTATCACCTACTTTATCCGGACGGGCCAGTATCTCGACGGGAGTTTCCAGGTCGATCCGACGAAAGCGGATGCCGGAATCGATCGGCGCCGGACGCAGCGTCAAATATACTTTTTTGCCGGTATGCAGACCTACGCCCATGGCGCGGATTACATTTTTCAACGTGCGCTGTTTAATCAAGACCGCTTTCCCAAAAAATAGAGTAAAATCAGATACTTGGCTTTGGTAGTTCTTATCCCGCCAATTAGCCGCGTATCATCGCCGATTTCAAACCGAAAATCAATCCAATTCAAGAGAAAGTCTCAATAAATGACTGAAATTTCAGAGAGTTTCGGCCTCAAAAATGCCATTTTATTAGTGGCATCTCAAACTTACTAGTGACGGATATTTTGTCTAATCTTCCGCTTTTGCAAATCAAGTATATATGAGTGTAGTAGATTTTCCGCATCTTCGTGGATTTCTGTAAAACTACACCGACACAGGTCATTTTGCCTGGCAACAACCTCAAGCATCACCGGAAATATTCGGTCCTCACTGGGTAAGCGAATCGTCGCTGCGATAGATGCCCCCTCGGCAAAGCTATGCGATCGAAAAGCTATTCCTGTACCGCTGATATTGAGCGCATTGAACGAATTGCCCCTGATCGTAACTATCACCGGGTTAGAACCATCCGGTGCGATCCGGTAGGCCGCACGATTATCGCTATGGCGTGCATCGAGCGCTATATCAAGCGTCTTTTTCTTTTTCCAGAACAAACTCAACTCTCCGGTTCCTGGCCCTGTTTTCGACACTATTGTTGTCAACCAGTGGCAAATAATCCGCATAACCGGTTGCGGTCATACGCTCGGGATCTATCCCCTGATCAATAAAAAATCTTAACACCGTGGTCGCACGTACCGCTGACAGTTCCCAGTTAGATGGATACTGCCTGGTCTCTATGTTGCGGTCATCGGTATGGCCCCTGATAGCGATGCCATAATCGGCGTAGTCACGAAACATTTGCCCCAGGTTGGCAAAAATAAAGCGGGCACGCTCCTTCAGCTCGGCCTGTCCCGATTCAAACAGGTAACGCCCATCTATTTGCAGAATAATTTTGTCTCCGCTATAAGCCAGATCGACGCTATCGGCGAGGTCAGTGCTATCGATCATGCTCTCCATTTCCGCTACCAGCGCGGGCTTCAGATTCTGTAGCGGAACATTACCCGGATTCATCCCGAGCATGTCTTCGACCGTTGTCAACGGCTCGGGATTTCTTCCCTTGCGGGTAGCAAAGTCAATGACACTGATTTGATTACCCTCACCATCAATAACCTGTATCGATTCGACCAACTTCCGGTACGACTCGTCTTCAAAATCAGCCAGCGTGTAAAGCAGGATAAAAAACACCAGAATCAGCGTCATCATATCGGCAAAGGTAACGACCCAGGCATTGCCACCCTCCTCGTCTTCAAACATGCCGCTGAGTGATCCTGCAGACATTAGAGGCCTCTCTGGCCAGATGGGGTTGATGCAAAGACCATCAGCTTCGTTGTTTTAGTTTTTGCATGGGTTTACGCTTCTTCGCGGGCACGAACGATGACAGTTTCTCATAAACCGATAACGGATTATTATCCTGCAAAATGCTGACTGCTCCCTGAAAAATAATCTCGAAATTCATCACTTCGAGCAGGGTTCTGGAACGCAGCTTACCGGCAATCGGAAGGAATATTGCGGTTGACAGCAAGGTGCCGTAAAAAGTCGTCAGCAAGGCAACCGCCATCGCCGGCCCCAGATTATCCGGGCTCGCCAGTAATGACAGCATCTGGATCAGGCCAATCAGGGTACCGAGCATACCGAAGGACGGGGCATACATTGCCATCTTGCGAAATACATCCTGCACGATGTAATGGCGCATTTGCATAGATTCGATTTCAGTACGCATTGCAGAGCGCAGGGTTTCCTCGTCGGCAGCATCGGCGATTAGCGTACACACCCGCTTCAGAAAAGGTGAGCTGGTTTTAACGTCCATCAAACTTAGCAGGCCCTTGCGTCGGCTGATGGTGCCAAGCTTGATCATGGTGTTAATCAACTCCTGTGAATCCTGCTTGGGCGAAGAAAACACGAAGTAAGCACTCCTGAAGGCGGTAAGCACATCTTTAAACTGAAACGTCAACAAGGTAGCAGCCATGGTTCCGCCCATGACTATCATGACCCCGGGGACATTTAAAAAGTTGTGCACGTTCCCGCCAAATATGATCGCGGAAACAATCAGGCCGATACCCGAAATAATGCCTATTAGTGAGGCGAGATCCATAGCAAACCCAGTGCGCTGATAAAACAGTGTCGCTCCCATTAATCGGCCACAATTGCGGAATCTTTAAGTCTGTGGACAAATTTGGGCAACTATCTGATATCCCCTGATTGCTTTATTTCAAAAGACGTCGATGCGATACTTTCAGCTTTGCCGGGGGAGGTGGATTTATGGCACCCAGAACAAGGGCGCGTAACCCGAATGAATTGACTGAAATCATTAACCAGGCGCTCGACGAAGTCGAAGACTTGCGCGCCGCGATCGAGTATGACGAGGAATTCAAAGGTGAATCCAGCATCGTCGTCGAACCGGCAGCGGTTGGGTTGACGCGCTTGCTGTCAGCTATTAACAACGATAACTATCATCCCGGCGAGGGCGACTGGATACAATTTCTCGACGCTTTGCGCGAAATCGATCACCCTGCGGTGCCATTTTGGCCTCAGTTGAGCCTAATTATTGAAACCCACGAAAACGGCTATCAGACAGAGGAAGAATAGCTTTAGCATCTCAGCTTAGTGGCGAATAAAGCATGTTCGATAGTATTTCAGTTCGTCGATCGATTCGAGAATATCATCGAGCGCCAGATGCGCACCTTTCTTGACGAAGCCTCGGAGCAGTTCAGGCTTCCACAAGCGTGCCAGTTCCTTCAAGGTACTCACATCGAGATTCCGGTAATGGAAAAATGCTTCCAGTTCCGGCATCAGGCGCGCCATAAAGCGTCGATCCTGACAGATGCTGTTACCGCACATCGGTGACTTACCGGGAATCACATATTGACGCAGAAATTCCAGCGTCTCACGCTCCGCGTCAGACATATTAATAACGCTGTGCCTGACCCGGCTGGTTAACCCGGAATCACGATGGTGACTGGTATTCCACTCGTCCATCGAGTTCATAATTTCATCTGCTTGATGAATTGCAATCACAGGTCCCTGCGCGAGTATCGCCAGATTGGCATCGGTAACCACGGTTGCAATCTCGATGATCTGGTCCTGTTGCGGCTCCAGACCAGTCATCTCCAGATCAATCCAGATCAGATTGTCGGCGTCCAACGTCATCTTAGTTCTCCAGGCTTCACGCGATGGTAATATGCGCTAAACTATAGCAAGTTTTTCACCTCTGGTTATCGCATGCTCTTGTTCACTACCATTTTTTTAAGCTTTGTTGCCGCATCGGTAATTGTTCGTCTGTGGCTGAGTCAGCGTCAGATCAATCATATCCAGCATCACTACGCGCAGGTTCCCGCGGCTTTTGCGGACAAGATTTCGCTCGAAGATCACCACCGGGCGGCAGACTATAGCTGCACCAAGTTACGCGTAGGCAGGTTCATGCTGGCATGGGAAACGTTGTGGCTACTGCTCTGGACGCTAGGAGGCGGAATCAATCTGCTCGATCACCTGTGGTACGGCTACGAGTATTCTGCCCTGTTGACCGGTATCGGGGTGATCTTTTCGCTTAGCCTGATCTCATCGATTCTGAATCTGCCGTTTTCGCTTTATCAAACCTTTGTTATCGAAGAACGTTTCGGGTTCAACCAGACGACGGTGAAAACCTGGCTGCTGGACCTGGTAAAAACCACGGCCTTGATTGTCGTAATCGGTGTCCCGCTGCTGGCAACAATGCTATGGCTGATGAATCAGGCAGGCGACAATTGGTGGCTGTACGCATGGCTGCTGTGGATGAGTTTCAGCCTGATCATGATCTGGGCTTACCCGGCTTTCATCGCACCCATGTTCAACAAGTTTAACCAACTGGAGGACTCCTCCCTGCAGGCCCGTATCGAACAACTATTGCAGCGTTGCGGATTTCAAAGTCAGGGGGTATTTGTTGTCGATGGTTCGCGTCGTTCGTCACATGGCAACGCCTATTTCACCGGCTTCGGCAAGAACAAACGCATCGTATTCTACGATACCCTGCTCGAATCATTGTCTGCAGACGAAGTAGAAGCCGTGCTGGCGCATGAACTGGGTCACTTCAAACGCAATCACATCAAAAAGTCGCTGTTACTGTCGAGCGCTATTTCGTTTCTCGGGTTCGCGCTGCTGGCCTGGCTGATGCGCTCCGACTGGTTTTACAGTTCACTTGGAGTGGAAATTGCTTCGACTCACGCCGCGTTGCTGCTGTTCATGATGATCATGCCGGTGTTCACTTATTTTGTGAGCCCACTGTTCTCGGCGTTATCACGTAAACATGAATTTGAGGCTGACGAGTTTGCCCATTCAAATAGCGACTACAGGGCCTTGATATCGGCCCTGGTTAATCTTTACCGCGATAACGCCAGTACACTGACACCCGATCCAATCCATTCGATGTTCTACGATTCGCATCCACCCGCTTCGATTCGTATCAATCGCCTCGAATCCATCGCCTCGGGTGGGTCGCCAAACTAAACGCCGTGTTGGAGCGTTACTCAACTGTTATGAATAGACTATTGCATGGCGAAGCGCAGGCTTAGCCAACGACAGTCGAAGCGCATCCAGGCGGCTCAGGATGCGCTTTCCGCAAGCGACGACCATCAGCATGGAGTTGTCGTTTCGCACCAGGGAGGTCAAATCCTGGTGGAACTCGAGTCGAGCGACAGCATCGAGTGCAAGATAAAATCCAACCTGGGTAACATCGTCTGTGGTGATCGCGTTGCGATCGAATCCTCAGCCAACCAGGGATATCGTGTCATGGCGATACTGCCCAGGGATAACCTGTTGCAGCGCGTCGACGGTTTTGGGCAGGTTCGCGCGGTGGCGGCCAACATCAGCCAATTGTTCGTTTGTCTCTCGGTTTCGCCGGAGCCTAACCTGTTCTTACTCGATCAATACCTGCTATCAGCCGAGCAACAACAGATCGAGGTCTGCATCCTGTTGAACAAGGTCGATCTGCTTACGGATAGGGATGACCCTTTCGAATTGCAGCAGACCTACCAGCCAATGGGATATGAAATCCTGCATACCAGCGTAAAAACCGGCCTGGGTATGGATCGATTCAAGTTGCTACTGTCCAATCAGGTTTCAGTGTTGAGCGGTGTATCGGGAGTCGGCAAATCATCGTTGACCCAATGGTTATTGCCCGCAGAAAAAATCAAAATCGCAAGCATTTCCGCAGCCAATGAAGAGGGTCGTCACACGACCCGCGCCAGCCGGCTCTACCATTTGCCCGTGGGCGGTGATTTGATTGATACCCCCGGGGTACGGGGCTTCAGTCCATTCGTAGATAGTGAACGTCCAATCGCACATGGGTTTCGCGAAATTCGCGCTCTGGGTGAGCAATGCCGATTTCATAACTGCCTGCACCTGAACGAACCCAGATGCGCGGTTATCGAGGCGGCGGCGTCAGGTAAAATCACAGCCTCACGCTTGCAGAACTACCACAAGATGTTGCACCAGGCTAGCGACGCTTAGCCGGCCGAGATACCTCGCAGTTGCCTGCCACCAAGCAAATGCAGATGCAGGTGAAAAACTTCCTGGCAACCGTGCCGATTGCAATTGAACACGAGCCGAAACCCGTCTTCGGCAATGCCTTCGTCAGCGGCAATTTTCTGCGCGGCCAGGACCATCTTACCAACCAGTTCAGCCTGCTCGGGTTTGACATCGTTAACCGTTGCAATTTCCACTTTGGGAATGACTAATACGTGTACTGGCGCCTGTGGATTGATATCACGAAAGGCCATCACTGCGTCGTCTTCATAGACGATATCTGCAGGCAATTCATGCTTTATGATTTTGGAAAATATTGTTTCAGACATATGCCTGTCTCCGCTTGCGATAATTTCTAATCAATTTGCTGACGCCCCGACAGGGCTCTCGACAAGGTACCACTATCGACAAATTCAAGTTCGCCACCGAGTGGTATGCCCCGCGCCAGTCGGCTGCTTTTGACATCATAACGGGCGGCAAAATCGGCGATGTATTGAGCGGTTATATCACCTTCCACGGTCGCGCTGGTTGCAAGAATGATTTCACTGGTCTTTCCCTTGCTTAGCTGCTGTTCGAGCTCATCGAGTCCCAATTGACCCGGCCCAAAACCATCAAGCGGAGAAAGGCGTCCTAACAAGACAAAATATCGCCCGCGATAAGCCGCCGATGACTCAACCGCGAACACATCGGCAGGGGTCTCGACCACACACAATGTGCTCTGGTCGCGCCCGCTATCGCTACAGATTTCACATAGGTCGGTATCCGAAAAATTACGGCACTGCTGACAATGTTTTACGCTGTCCAGAGCAGTCGACATTGCTGCTGCAATGCGCCTGGCACCTTCCCGGTCACGCTCGAGTAAATGCAAAGCCATGCGTTGGGCGGACTTTAGCCCAACACCCGGCAGGCATTTTAGCGACGTAATTAACTCGTCCAGACTGGATGACGACATCGATTAGAACGGTAATTTGAAACCGGGAGGCAAATTTAATCCGGCCGTCATTTCCTGCATCGCTGCCTGGTTTGATTTTTCAACCTTTTGCACCGCGTCGTTGATCGCCGCGGCCACCAGATCCTCGAGCATTTCCATGTCTTCGTCAATCAGGCTGGGATCGATAGTGACACGGTTAACCTCATGCGTGCCCCGCATATTTATCGAAACCATGCCACCGCCGGCTTCACCGGTCACCTCCTTGTTGGCAAGTTCAGCTTGCGCCTTTTGCATGTTCTCCTGCATTTCCTGCGCCTTTTTCATCATATCTCCGAGCGCACCTTTCATCAGCTTACCTCACCACTAACTGTTTAACTGTTGTTTTCAATCTTAACCACACTTGCCTCATCGAGTTCGGCGGCAAATGCATGCTGTAGTTTCTTTACCATCTTTTCTTCCCTGATTGCATCAATCGCTGCAAGCCGCTCCTGCTGTTGACGCAGCTCTTTTGCCTGCAATGGCGTTTGCTCCGCGAGGGATACCGCCGCGACTAATTCCAGTTGCAATGATACCTCAAGTTTTTGTTCCAGGGCCTGCCTAATTTCTGTCTTGATCAGGTCGGTTGCGAGCTCATGTATTTCCGCGAGCAACTCCAGTCTTAAACTGCCGTCCCGATAAGATTTAAACTGGCTGTTTGCAACTATTTCCTGAGCCAGTCCGGAGAGACCTAACTCGTAGGCAAGTCCATGCCAGTCGAGGGGTAGATCAGCAGGAACATCGGCAACGGCTTGAACATCTAACTGCACATCCGGCCTGGAAGTTGGCGGATCTCCCGTCGGTGCCTCGGCACCGGGCTTTAGCTGGCCGCCTGACGTTTCTGCCTGGGCCGGTTTTGCTTCAGGCTTTTTTTTTACCTCTAGCGACTCGACATTCTCTTTCTCACCCTCTGCTTGAGGGGAAAATGCCAGTAAGCGCAACATCAACATCTCGAAACCGGAAGCCTCGTCAGGGCAGATCAGCAGATCCTGACGTCCCTGCAAAAGAATCTGATAATAGAGTTGAATTTCCTCAGCCGACCAGCAACTACTGTATTTCCGCAACAGTTCCTCGCCGAACTCATCGTCGTTTACCAGTTTCGGATCACTCTGATACAGTGCGACCTGTTGCAGCAATCCGATCAACTCCGCGCAAACCCGCTGATAATCCGGATTATGCTCGATGACCAGGCGCGCCTCATGCAGCAGGGTTGGCGGCAGCTGATCGGATAAGGCGTCAAAAAGCCGCACCAGGTAATCGCGTGATATCGAACCCAGCATCGACTCGACGGCATCCTGCTGCACCGAACCCCCACCATAGCCAATCGCCTGGTCAAGCAAACTAAGCGCATCACGCATACTGCCGTCGGCAGCGCTGGCAAGCAGGCTTAACGCTGACACCTCGGCTGTCACCTTTTCCTGTTCGGTCAGAAACTGCAGTTGCGACAGGATCTGGGCCCTTGACATGCGTTTCAAATTGAATTGCAGACATCGCGATAACACCGTTACCGGGACTTTTTGTGGATCGGTGGTAGCCAGCAAAAATTTAATATGCGGGGGTGGCTCTTCCAGGGTTTTGAGCAACGCATTGAAGCTATGTTTGGACAACATGTGAACTTCATCGATCAGATAAATCTTGAAGCGACCCCGGGTTGGCGCGTATTGCACATTGTCGAGCAGTTCGCGCATGTCATCGACCCCGGTACGAGAGGCCGCATCAATTTCGATTAAATCAACACTGCGACCCTCATCGATCTCGGCACAGGAAGCGCAACTGCCACAAGGTTGCGAGCTAATCCCCTGTTCGCAGTTCAGGGACTTTGCAAATATCCGTGCAATCGTCGTTTTACCAACACCCCGGGTTCCAGTGAACAGATAGGCATGGTGCAGGCGGTTACTGTCAAGCGCGTTCATCAGCGCCTGTAACACGTGTTCCTGACCGACCATTTGCTTGAAATTAGCCGGACGCCATTTACGCGCTAGTACCTGGTAACTCATTCAGATCTTGTGGGGTTCGGCATTCAATTCAGAAAATGGCGGCGACCTGATCCAGCACACCCCCGCACCCAATGTCCCTGCTACCGTTGCTCCCTTCCGGGCCTGGCGGGATTTACAGATAATTGTCACGAAGGGACCGAAACAGGTCACCATTGCAAGAGCGAGAGTGTATAGCGAAGGCCGGTGAGGTTTCAAGGCGCTATTAGTCGGATTCGCTTGTCATGTGCGGGAATTAACCCGAGAATAAGCCCCGCTAGCCGTACCCAGCAGAGATTCCCTAAAAATGGGCAAGAAAAAAAGTAAATCTTCCGATAACACTATCGCGTTAAACCGCGTTGCGCGACACGACTATTTCATCGAGGATGAAATCGAGGTTGGATTAGTGCTCGATGGATGGGAAGTCAAAAGCATGCGCAATGGCAGCCTGCAGCTGAAAGAAAGCTACGTGGCGGTTAAAAACGGTGAAATATGGTTAACCGGCGCGCATATCAGCCCACTCAATAGCGCCTCCACACATGTCACACCGAACCCGACCCGAAACCGCAAACTGCTTGCTCACCGTAACGAAATCGATCGCCTGGTGGGCATGGTGGAACGCAAGGGCTTTACCCTGATAGCGCTGGCTGCTTACTGGAGTCGAGGTCGCGCAAAGCTGAAACTCGGCATCGCCAGGGGTAAGAAAGCACACGACAAACGTGCCAGCATCAAAGATCGTGACTGGAAACGCGATCAGGCACGCATCCTCAAACCCGGATAGTACCCTTTTATTTCCAGGCGGGGTCGTCGTGCTGTGTCGCGAGAAACTCGATGTAGTCCTGGTTGGCCTGCTGCGAGGCTGTATCAGGCAGCCATAGCGGAAGCTGCAGCCCCGACTCTATGCGCTGTAAATCGCACTGTTCGTGCCCAGTTCCCAGCCCCTGCTCCGCGTCCAGCCCGAGGCTGGTTTGCCCACCGGTCATCGCCAGATAAACATCTGCCAGAATACGCGCATCCAGCAACGCGCCGTGCAGGCTACGGTTGCTGTTATCAATACCGTACCGCTTACACAAAGCATCGAGGTTATTTTTTTGACCGGGGTGCTTCTGGCGTGCCAACAGTAAGGTATCGAGAATGCCGCAGCTTTCCTTTAACGATGCAATCGGCGGTTCGAGTAATGCCAGTTCATTGTCGAGGAAGCCAACATCAAAGGGGGCATTGTGGATTACCAGTTCGGCACCGGCGACATAACTGTGGAATTCCTCGGCGAGCTCGGCAAATCGATGTTTGTCCTGCAAAAACTCGTTACTTATGCCGTGTACCTCGAACGCACCGCTATCCACTGCACGGTCAGGATTGATATAGTAGTGCCAATGATTTCCGGTAACCCGCCGGTTTACCAGTTCGATACAACCAATTTCGATGATTCGATGACCCTGGCTAACCTCGAGCCCGGTCGTTTCTGTATCCAGTACTATCTGTCTCATGCCTGCATCTTCGCATCTATAGCCGCATTTGCGAGTTGATCAGCCAATTCGTTGTCCGCGATACCGGCATGACCCTTTACCCAGTTCCAGTCAATTTCATGCTGTGCTACTTCAGCTTCCAGTTGCTGCCAGAGATCGATATTTTTCACCGGCTTTTTTGCGGCTGTCTTCCAGCCATTGCTTTTCCACCTGGCAAGCCACTCGGTTAGTCCCTGCATTACGTATTTGGAATCGGTAAACAATTCAACCTGGCAGGATCGCTTTAGCGCTTTTAGCCCTTCGATTACCGCGGTTAATTCCATGCGATTATTAGTAGTTTCCGCAGCGTATCCCTGCAGGGTTTTATGATTTCCCTGGAAGCGCAGCACAACTCCCCAACCGCCGGGCCCCGGATTACCGCGGCAGGCCCCGTCGGTATACATGACAACTTTAAGGCTCATAACTGGTTAACGGCCATATTTCATATCTCGCCCGACACTCGGGCGGACAATCTTGCCGGGCAATATCTTGCGCGTTACCCATCGATGACGCACCGGTGTTAACGGTGAAATACTCTTGCTATAAACCAGCAAGTTGAGTGCGCCAAATATTGGCAACCAGTTTCTGGTACCTTTTTCCAGCCAGGATAAATGACGCGTTATCGAAGGTTTCTGAATAGGTGGTAAATAGCCGACTCTTAATTGGCGGTACTGATCAAAGCCGAGTAGCCGCATCCAGTCGTCGATACGTTTTGCAGTATAGAGATGACCTTTGAACGGAACATGTTCTAGCCAGGACTGGAAAAAATGACGTAATCCCCATAATGACATTGGATTGAAATCAATAATTATCAGTTTACCCTCGGGGATCAAAATGCGAAACGCTTCGCGCAGCATCGAATGCGGTTCGCTGGTATTCGAGAGGTGGTGCATCAGAATAACCAGATCAACGCTATCGGATGCAATCGGCAACATCGACGGGTTCGCCCGAATTTGCGCCTGCGAATCAATTTCACCAAGGGTGAACTGATGTTTTACACGACAGCCTTGCTGCAATTGCGCGGCTAACCCGGCGCAACCGATCTGTAACGAGTAGTAACCAAAGGTAGTAGCCAGCAATGGACTAATTTTTTCTTCGAGCTCTTTGAACAGATATTCTCCTGTTCTGCTAAAATACCAATCATTGATATTGGCAAATCCTTTGCTTTCAGTGGTTTGTCGGAAAAATCTCATTTGAAACTTATGATTCGGAAGGTACAATTGACTTATTCTAGCTACATAGCACGATCGATACTAATGTTTCTCAAGCAAAAGCCCCTTTATGGGGACCGGAATACTCTGGCCGCGCTCCTGATAGCGCTGGTGGTGACGGGCTGCTCAAGTCTGAAACCCGATTCCGCTACCGACAACATGGCACAGGCGGACGTTACGGTTACGCCGGATGGCAACACTTCTTCAGCCGAAACTGCTCCAGTCGTAGACCTGATAACGCCATCTGCGAGCTATACAGATGCTTCCCCAACTCCAACGAGACATGCGTTACTGGAACTGGATTTCTACGCTTCGCCGGACTACTTCGATTTTGAGCAAGATCGCGATACACCGCTCAACCTGGAAATCGAAATTCAGGCAGAGCTTGCCGAGCAGGGACTGCAACAAAAGTTGCGTGAAGAAGCCGAAGCATTGGCTGCAAGCGAAGCAGCTCTGCTGGCGGCTAATAGAAAAAATAATGCCTGGTTTCGATTACAGGAGGGCATGCAGCTGGTCCCGGTTGACAACGCACGCGTGAAAGCCGAACTGAAATGGTTTCTGGACCACCCTGGTTACCTGCAACGCGTAATGGAACGTGCGCGCCCGATATTACCTTTTGTACTCGATGAACTTGAGAGGCGGAACCTGCCCAGCGAACTGGCATTGCTACCTATCGTTGAGTCTGCCTACCAGGCCTTCGCCTACTCCCACGGACGTGCCTCCGGCATGTGGCAAATTATTCCTTCCACCGGGCGCTTCCTCGGCCTGAAACAAAACTGGTGGTATGACGGTCGTCGCGACATCATTGAATCGACCCATGCAGCAATCTCATATCTCGATAGCCTGGCGCAACAATTTGACGGCGACTGGGAACTGGCCCTGGCCGCCTACAATGCGGGACCCGGGAAAATTCGCAGCGCGGTACGCTATAACCGGAAAAAGAAGCGTCAGACTGATTTCTGGCATCTGACAAAAATTCGTAAGGAAACCCGTTCTTATGTACCCAAGATGTTCGCGCTTCGGGAACTGTTTGCCAAACCTGAAAAATACCAGCTCGACCTGGTTCCGGTAACCAACCAGGTAAGTTATGAAGTCGTCGAACTGGACGGCCAAATCGACCTGGCCCTGGCGGCTGAACTCGCCGGTATTTCGATAAACGAACTCTACCAGCTGAATCCGGCTTTTAATCGCTGGGCGACCGCACCCAAGGGTCCGCACCGGTTGCTGTTACCGCGCGAGAAAGCCGAACAATTTAAAATCGGCGTGGCTCAGGTACCCCCAAGTAAACGTATTAACTGGGTACGCCACAAGATTAAAAACGGTGAAACCCTTAGTCATATTTCGAGAAAATATCGCAGTACCGTAGCGTTGATAAGGGAAGTCAACAGTATCCGCGGCAACCAGATCCGTGCCGGCAAGTATCTGATGGTACCTACTGCCACCAAATCATTGAAGACCTATACTCTGAGCAAAAACTCGCGCATCACCA